>OKRX01000396.1_pt1 | contig 34394 bp, 21 predicted proteins | sample 1601241 | NCBI WGS metagenome assembly OKRX01 (sample SAMEA3541500, study PRJEB24748) | human gut metagenome | biome: human gut; feature: human-associated habitat; material: faeces | place: China | collected 2012
ACTCCCTTACAGCCACAGTCCGAGCGTTAGAAGCGTCGCAGGCAATGGGTAGGGCCGTGTGAGAACCATACGGGGGTGAAAATCCCGTGGAGCTGGGCCGCCAGCCGTCCGTGTTTTGCCCACATTTACAAGAAACCTTTGTTTTGAACAGAAAGGGGGCCACATTATGAGTAATAACGATGTGCCTATTTGGGAAAAGTATACGCTTACTATTGAGGAAGCGTCGAAATATTTTCGTATTGGAGAAAACAAGCTGCGTCGCCTTGCTGAAGAAAACCCATCCGCTGGCTGGGTGATTTTGAACGGCAACCGCATCCAGATCAAGAGGCAAAAGTTTGAAAAAATCATTGATTCTTTGGACACAATCTAGTGAAAAAGAGCCTTGACTATGCTATAATACCCTTAGAGCGTGTCAAGGCTCTTTCCGTCATGGAAAGGAGCATGACGAAATGTCAAAAAAAGAACGAGATGAAAAAAGACGGGATAACAAAGGCCGCCTTTTGAAATCTGGAGAGAGCCAGCGACCAGACGGAAGATACGCCTACAAATATACAGATACCTTTGGAGAAGTAAAGTTTGTATACTCATGGAAGTTAGTCCCCACGGACAAAATCCCTGCCGGAAAACGCCCGGATATTTCTCTGCGTGAGAAAATCAAGCAGATACAAAAAGACCTTGATGATGGGATTGACACCATCGGAAAGAAAATGACCGTGTGCCAGCTTTATGAAAAATATATCCGGCAGCGGGGCAATGTGAAGCGGGGAACCCATAAGAGCCGCCAGCAGTTGATGAAACTGTTATCCGACGATAAGCTTGGGGCGGCCAGCATCGACAGCGTGAAGCTGTCTGACGCCAAAGAATGGGCCTTGCGTATGCAGGAAAAGGGCGTGGCTTATCACACCATCTGCAACGGCAAGCGTTCCCTGAAAGCCATTTTTTACATGGCCGTACAGGACGATTGCCTCCGCAAGAATCCCTTTGACTTCCAGATCAATGAGGTTATCAACGACGATACCGTACCAAAGGTGCCGCTTACCCCTGCACAGGAAAAGGAGCTTTTGGAGTTCATGCAGAACGATCCTGTTTATGCCAAGTATTATGACGAGGTATTGATTCTGCTGGAAACCGGGCTTCGCGTTTCCGAACTCTGCGGCCTGACGCCTGCCGACCTGAATTTTGAAAAGCGCTGTGTGAATGTAGACCACCAGCTTTTGAGAAGTACCGAGGACGGCTACTACATCGAAGCGCCAAAGACTGACAGCGGCTATCGCCAAGTGCCGATGAGCGCAGCAGCCTATGAAGCGTTTCAGCGCGTGCTGCACAGGCGAAAAAATGGAAAAGGCGTTGTAGTTGACGGATATAAGGGCTTCCTGTTCTTAAACCGGGACGGGCTGCCGAAAGCGGCTGTCCACTATGATGCTATGTTTCAGGGCCTTGCCAAGAAGTTCAACAAGTTCCATGCGGAACCGCTGCCCGAAGTCATGACGCCACACACCATGCGGCATACATTCTGTACCAGAATGGCAAACGCAGGCATGAACCCCAAGGCATTGCAGTACATCATGGGCCATTCCAATATCGTTATGACGCTGAACTATTACGCCCACGCCACGTTCCATTCCGCACAGGAGGAAATGGAACGGCTGCAAGCCCAGGCACAGACCGCCGCAGCAGTCAACGCACAGCCTGCGCCAGAGAGCGCCCAGGAAGCCCAAGCCGCATAAAGCAGTGCGTAGAATGTACTACTGTTTGTACTACGTTTGAGAGCGGAAACATGAGGGGTAATAAAAATGTTTGTGAGGTTCTTCCGATAGGAAAAGTGCCGGAAAAGCCCCAAGTTACGAGCTATACCGGCATATAAGAAAACCTAAAGAGATAATCAGAAATCTATTAAATGATTATGTTTAACATATTGATAGACGCGCTCTCCAAGCTGAATGAGGGCGGCGTCATGCTCCTCCCCGCACAGCATGGCAAAGGTCATGCCGATGTTTTCATCTGTTTTTCCGCTGTGCCGCAACGCCAGATAATAAAAGCTGAAGGCAGCACCGTTGGAAATCGTATCGTAAAAGCCGGGATCGTCCTCAATCAGCTTATCATACAGGGCGTCGACTGCGGTGGTGGCAAGCAGAGGTGTGGGTGTGTAGAGATGCAGGCAGGATTCCGCCGTGAAAATCAGCAGAATCCGGATCTGACACATGATCTCGGCGGAGGGAAGCGGATCACCCAGCAGGCGGATCAAATCGAGGCTGTCCGCATCTGCGGAGTCAGGGGCAAGGGCGGCCAGCCGGATGCCGAGCTGTTTGGCGCGCTCTGAGTTTCCATTGAGCCGCTGCCGCTTCATCTCCTGAGCAAGCGCCTGTACCTCGGCGCCATCGGAAACGTCTGACGACTCCTTCACGCCGAAAATTTTTATATCGCTGTCGTCAAAGGTGTTCATAGTTGTCCCTGCCTTTCGCAGAAATTAAGCGGCGGAGGGATGAGGAAGTGTTCAGCAGCTTACACCGCTGTTTCCGCCGCTATGGCCGCCTTCTTTTGCAGGCGGCGTTGCTTTGCCTTATAACTGAGCAGCTCGGCAATCTGCTCGTCCGGTGTGCTGTATTCACCAAGAGTCGTCAGGCGGGAATTATACATTCCGTGGAAATCGCTGCCGCCAGTCATCAGAAGATTATGGGATCGGGCTGTTTGCTGCAGGCGGGATACGGTCGCCTCATCAGCGGTGGGGTGCCAGACCTCCACACCGTCGAGCCCCAGCGCAATCAGTTCATCCAGCAGCTCAAAGCTGTTATAAAAGGCGGGATGCGCGAGCACGGCGATGCCACCCGCCTCATGAATGGCTTCCAGTACCTCCCGGATGTCCGGAAACGAGGGCTCCACGCTGATGCAGTGCGGGCTGTCGGAAGAAAACAGCTCATGATAGAGCTCACCGAAAATCGTGGAGGTATAACCACATTCCATCAGGGCATGGACAATGTGCTGCTTAAAGATATTGGTTGAGCCGGATGCGCATTTCAGGACGAATTCTGGTGTGATCGGAAACCGTTTGGTAGCCTTGAGAATCATATATTGTCCCGCTTTTCTTCGGGAGAGTGAATTGCGGCGGCACAGCCCCTCCAGACGGTCGGGACTGTCGCTGAGATAGCAGAGCAGATGCGCTCTGCGGTTTTCACGCTTCGAATCAATGCAGGAAAATTCCACGCCGGGAATCACCTGGACGCCATGCCGCTCGCCGATGACCTTGCCACGGACCGTGCCGGCGAGGCAGTCGTGGTCGGTAATGGCAATGGTTTCCACCTTTAGCTTTTTGGCAAGCAGAATCAAATCCTCAATGCCGAGAGAACCATCTGAAAGCCTGGTATGACAATGTAAATCTCCACCCAAGATAATCTTCCTTTCACATGCAGACAGCGCAGTGAGCCCAATTTTATTTTTCTTCTATTCCTCTTTATTATACGCCCTTTTTTCGAACGATGCAAGGGCGGCGGCGGGCGTTATTTTGTAAAAAAGATTCGGATTTCCCAAAAAGGCGCGCATGGCTTTCTCATGCGCGCCTTTTTTGAATGGGGGAGTTCTTACAGCAGATCAATTTCCCTCTGCAGGGAGCGTGAGATATAGCTACCGCCGAATTTCAGGAAGCCCGCGGCCTTGGAAAGTTTGCCGGGATGTGCGAGCTTGCGGTCCTTTTCCGTCAGCCAGAAGTCGAACTCCCGCTTTTTCAGCGTATCGTAAAGCGGCGTGACCGTGCGGCAGGCGGGAAGGGTCGTGCCGCTTGCCGCCAAGAGAAGCAGATGCTGGTCGAGCGGAAGAGTAAAAGAATCCGCGCCTTCCGGGATTTCAAAGGTATATTTGAAGAAATAGGCCTGCTCTCCATAGCTATCCGCCCCGCCCCGGTGCATATGCGTTGCGTTCCAGGCGAGGACAGCCTGCTTGATATAGCCGGTCTCCTGCATGCCGTAGAGATCCCATTTGCCCACGGCCTCAAACATGCCGTGCACAGTAAATAAAAAGCCGGTTTTGCCGATGGTCAGAGCTGTCCGGCGATCACCATTCAACGAGGCCATAATCAGGCTCAGATAGGTTGCGCCCTTGGGAATGGGCAGCTTCTGCCCGCTGCAGGCGACCGCGTTGTGCGCAAGATCCTCCCTCGGGCCAGTGACAAAGCGTGCTCCGCCACAGCGGATTTCCGCAGGGAAGCGTTCTGCAGGCAGGGCGGCGGGGAAGGAGGAACTGCAATCTGCACGGTTGCGGTTGGTCGATACGATATCGATATTATAGGGCAGGTTGATCGGCATACTGCTTGCCGGTTTTCCACTGATTAGAGCGGGCGCGAGCGTCAAGGCGAAGGAGCGCGGCTCAAAGGCCTTTAGATCGAATTGCAGTGCCCCGCCCTCCAGCAGAAATTCGCCCTCTTCCCTCGGCTCCTCGGAGGCGTAAATTTCTCTGGCCGATGCAATGCCCGCCCCAAGCTCAAACCGAAGCTTGGTATGGGCTTTCCCGGTGCCCTCATTGAAGCGCACGACGATCTCGTCGGAATCCTGCGCCTTTTTGACCGCGCGGACCAAAACACTTTCATCGCTGATGCGGCCAAAGGAGAATTCGCGGCCGAGCTTTCCGCGATGCTTTTCCACGAGGAAGGCGTTCATGGGCTGGTTAAAGCGGGCAGCGGCCATCTGTGTGCCGTTTTCATAGCTGCCCGTGTGCCCAAAGATGCCGAAGCTGTAACGGTTCAGGCCGAGGTCCATGGTGTTTTGGCCACTCTCGTCGCGATAGGCGGATTGGGGAGTGTGCATCCCGGTCAGCCTCAGGCAATTGTCGAGCGGCTTATCCCAGCCGTATTTGGAATCGCTCAGGATGGATACACCGCAGCTTGCGTCCTTCTGCGTGATATCCGCCCACATCTGAGCGGGCACCTCATAGAGCTTCGGCGTATTGTTACCGCGTTCAATCACGCCGAGGCCCAGATCGTAGCTTGCCTTTGGATTGGAGACGGCGAGCGGGAACTGCGTTTTCAAAAGGCTGCGCATGCTGCGCCATTCAATCTCGTTATAAACCTCTACTGTGTCGCCGCCGGCAGACAGGGAGATCACCTGGCGGAAGGTGGACGGGCCGCATACGCGCAGCGTTTCAATCGCCACGCGGGCAGGGCCGTTTTCAACGACTGTGAATTTGGGGGAGTGCGCATAGTCCACAGGCTTTGTCATCACCTCGGCGAAATCGAGCTCCCAGGCGGGCCAGTGGGTGCTGCCCAGATAGTGATGGATACCCATGCGGATGGGGCCGGACAAAAGGTCCATGTCTACCTTTTTGTCATAAATACTGGAGATATCGCCGTTATGGTCGAGCGTCAGGCGGTAGCGTTCGTTTTCCAGAAGCTTTTCCTGCGCACGCAGGCGTGTTGGGATGGAACAGGGCCCCTCAGCCTCCCGCACGTCGTAAACAGCATAACCCATGGAGGGAACGCTGGCGATAAAGACGATTTTAAGAGTCTCCCCGCTGCGGGAGATGACCTGCGAGGGGACCTCTTCTCCGTTCAGATCAAAAACGCGGACAAAACAACAGCTTTCGGATGCGGGAACGAAGGCCGTGACTGGTCCGATCCGGTTTTCGCTTCCCTGTAGGGGATTGTTGACGAGCAGGGCCGTCCCCTTGACGAAGGAGGTGTCCATCAGGGTGGAAACCGCGCCCACACTCGCACGGTATTCCTCTGAAAATTCATTGAGCGATAGGACATAGTCATTCCAGTTGCGCTGATAGCAGCGCATCAGGGAGGTGCCGGTGATGTCATCGTGGAACTGGTGCGCGATGATCCGCTTCCAGGCTCTGTCGATTTTTTCCTGTGGATATTCCGCGGTACCCAGCCACATGGCGGCCACCGCGCTGCGCTCCGTGGCGTCCGCGAGCTGCTCGCCCCGGCGGTTCCACCGCTTGCCGATGGCGCGCGAGGTATAGGAGCCGACGCCGTGGTCTGTAGAGACAAGCTCCGTATTCCAGAAGGGCAGGCTTGCTTTCTGCTCAGGGGTCAGGTCTGCCTCCATATCGCGGAAGACCTGATCAGCTGGCGCGCTGAGGACATCTGATTTCTCACGCTCATTTTCCGCGAGCTCCCGACACACGGTGGCGACGGATTCCTCCTTCGGCGCGCCGCCGCAGTCACCCGTGCCGTGGAAAATGTATGTAAACGGTAGATTATACTTTTTGAGATTCGCCTTAAGCTTTTGGGAGACGGCGCGGTTCTTGCGCACCTTGTCGAGCACGGCCACGTAGCTGCGCGCATCAAGCGATGCATAGATCCAGCGGCCGTCCACGCCGTACCAGCGGCCCAGGTCAAAGGGAATGCCAAAGGCGGAGCTCCACGTCAGCTTTTGGGTGGTGAAGCCGGTGAGGTTGGCATGCCGAGCGATGCTCGGAAGTGCCCAGCCAAAGCCGAAGCAATCAGGCAGAAAGATATCTGTGCTGCGCTTGCCGAAGGTTTTGTCGAAATAGCTGTTGCCATAGAGAATATTGCGGAAGAGTGCTTCCGGCGACGGGACGTTGACATCGCCGTTTTCATAGGAGCTGCCGGTCACGTTCCAGCGCCCCTGCGCCACATATTCCTTCAGCTTTTCGAATTCCTCCGGATAGTATTCCTCCATCAGCTCATAACGGTAGCTTCCTTCAAAGCTGAAGCAGTAGTCCGGGTACTTCTCAAAGAGCTTAAAATTTTCCCGTAGGGTGGCGGGAATGTACTCCCGCACCGTCGTTTCAAAATCCCAGTTCCAGGAGGTATCCAGATGGGAGGTGGCAACGGTATAGATGCGCGGCTTCAGGTCTGACATGATAGTTTCCCCCTTTTTTCTCGATCGATGATGGATTTCCTATTTTTCATCCAGTGCGTCAAGCCAAGCCGCTACCTGAGCGTCGGACGGCATGCGCCAATCTCCACGCGGGGAGAGGCTGACAGAGCCGACCTTTGGGCCGTCCGGCAGGCAGGAGCGCTTGAACTGGCTCTGGAAAAAGCGCTTGAAAAACAGCCGCAGCCAATCGGTCAGCTGCCGGCTGGTGTATTGATCGCCAAAGGCACGCTTTGCAAGGAACAAAAGCTTCTGGGGATTTGTGCCGAAGCGGAGGAAATGGTAGAGGAAGAAATCGTGCAGTTCATAGGGCCCCAGCTTTTCCTCTGTTTTCTGCGCGATTTGGCCGCTTTCGTCCGGAGGGAGCAGCTCCGGGCTGACGGGCGTGTCGAGTACGGCACGCAGAACGCCCGCAGTGCGCTCATCCGCCTGGGTGGCGAAATTTTCGACCAGATGGCGCACGAGCGTCTTGGGTACGCCGCAGTTGACGCCGTACATGCTCATGTGATCGGCGTTATACGTGCACCAGCCGAGGGCCAGCTCACTAAGATCACCCGTCCCCACAAGGATGCCGCCTTCCTTGTTGGCGAGATCCATCAGGATCTGTGTGCGCTCGCGGGCCTGGGTGTTTTCATAGGTCACGTCGTGCAGCGCCGGGTCATGGCCGATATCCGCCATGTGCTGCAGGCAGGCCGGGCGGATATCGATCTCCCGGAAGGTCGCACCGACGCAATGGATGAGCTCCACCGCGTTGTCATAAGTGCGGTCCGTCGTGCCGAAGCCTGGCATGGTGACGCATAGGATGTTTTCCTTTGGCAGCTTCAGAAGCTCCATTGTACGAACGGAGACGAGCAATGCGAGCGTCGAATCGAGACCGCCCGAAATACCGAGCACCAGCTTCTGCAGCCCCGTGTGGGAAAGCCGCTTGGCGAGGCCGGCCGCTTGGATCGAGAGGATCTCTTGGCAGCGTTCTTCGCGTTTGACGCGATCTTCCGGTACAAAGGGGTGCTTTTCATAAGCGCGCTCAATCTGTGTTTCCTCCAGAGCAGGAACCGGAGCGTCAATGATCCGATAGGTGGGTGGGGAGGTTAAGTCGGCATTATCCGGGAAACTGCCGTTTTGCCTGCGCTGGGATAAGAGCCGTTCTAAATCGACACAGGCGACAGCCTCGCTGCCAGCTTGCTGGAAACGGGGCGCATCCGCAAGAATCGTCCCGTTTTCGGCCACGGTGCATGCGCCGGAGAAGACGAGATCCGTCGTCGATTCCCCCACGCCGGCCGAAGCATAAGCATAGGCGCACAACGCCTTGGCACTCTGCTGGGCAATCATAGCACGGCGGTAGTCGTTTTTGGCAACCGCCTCGTTGCTGGCGGAGAGGTTAACGATCACGTTGGCCCCGGCCAGAGCCATCTGCGTGCCCGGCGGCAGAGGAACCCAGAGATCCTCACAGATTTCGACGCCGAGCACCGCACGGTCATTTAAGCGGAAAAGCAGGTTCCCGAACGGGATGTCCTCACCGGCAAACCGGAGGGTATCCGCGCGGTTTTGCATTCCGGAGACAAACCAGCGCTTTTCATAGAATTCCTGATAATTCGGCAGATAGGTTTTCGGCACAAAGCCGAGGATTTTGCCCCGCTGCAATATGGCGGCGCAATTGTAGAGAAAGCCGTTTGCACGCAAGGGAATTCCCACGACGAGGACCATATCCATCTCCCTAGTCTGGCCGGCCAGGTTGAGCAACGCCTTCTCGCAGCTGTCGAGCAGTGCATCCTGCCCAAACAGATCGCCGCAGGTATATCCGGAGAGGCAGAGCTCCGGCAGCACGGCCAGCTGAACACCCTGCTCCTGCGCCCGTCGAAGGGCGGCAAGCACGTAAATTGTGTTTTGCTGCGGATTTGCCACGCAGGTGCGCGGGCTGAGTGCACCGATTTTTAAAAAGCCGAAGTCCATAGGAGAAACCTCACTCATTTTATTGATTTACAGCCTTTAGTATATACTTTTACTCTGAGAAAAACAACCGATAAACGAACAAACGGGGCGTAAAAATAGAAGTGGTTTGGAGATAGCTTTTTCGAACGCCGGCAGTTTTAATAGAAAAAGCAAAGGACGGTCCCTAACAAGGGCCGTCCGCCATCCTTAAGCAGCTGCAGGGGATCAGGATTCTTCTCTCACAAAGGTCTCCGCTAGCTCATAAAAGTCCTTTTCCGTTTTGATCTGCTTTCCACAATCCCGCAGCTTTTCCCGGACAAAGCTCGGCAGGGAGAGAAAATATTCGTTTGCTCCAGCATCCTTTTTCAAAAGGGAATTGAGTCCGTCCATCTGTGTTTGATCTGCCATTTTTACCATTCCTTTCGCGCCTTTTGAAAAACCTATCTCTGCGATCGGGTGTTTCTGCATTTGTTATGGCCGGAAAGGACAGGCTTTATTCGTGGATTGGCTGCTTTTTGCTTTTGCAGGAAGCGGCAGACATAATCCTTGGTCATCCCAAATACCTCGCGGCTTAAAATGGTGACGGCAATCAGGTTTGGAATGGCCAGCAAAGCGTTGAAGGTGTCAGACAGGCTCCAGGCGAGTTCCATTTTTACTGTGCTGCCCAAAAGGACAACGGCGGCAAAAAGAATTTTATAATACGGCACCGCCCGGTCGCCCAGCAGATAGGACACGGCCCGCTCCCCATAATAGGACCAGCCGATGAGTGTGGCAAAGGCAAACAGGACGATTGAAACCGCAATAAATTTTTCTCCTGCCACGCCGAAGACGGTGGAAAACGCAGCAGCGCATAGAGCGGCGCCGCTCCGCGTGCAGGAAGGAGACCAGACACCGGCCGTCAGAATGGCAAGTGCGGTGACAGTGCAGCAAACGAGGGTATCGGCGAACACCTCGAAGATGCCCCACATGCCCTGTTCGACCGGCTCCTTGACTTCTGCGTCGCAGTGGACAATGACGGAGGTGCCGAGCCCCGCCTCATTGGAAAAAACGCCCATCGAAACGCCGGTGCGCAGCGCGCGCGCCATGCCGTAGCCCATAGCCCCACCTGCGGCGGAACGGATAGAAAAAGCCTCCGAAAAGATAGTACCGAGCGCCTGTGGAAGACGGCGGATATGGAGGAGAATAACGACACAGCCCGCCGCCAGATAGAGAATCGCCATGATGGGAACCAGCTTTTCCGTCACACCGGCGATCCGCTTGATTCCCCCAAGAAGGATGATTCCAATGAGGACGGCGGCAACGCCCCCGGTAATTGCCGGCGAAATGCCAAAGGCGTTTTCCATCGCCTGCGCCATCGAGTTGCTCTGGGAGAGATTGCCCATTCCGAAGGAAACGGGGATGCACAGCGCGGCGAAGAGCAAGGCCATCCATTTGCAGTGCAGGCCCTTTTCCATATAGACCATCGCGCCGCCCACCCAGCGGTTTTTAACGTCTTTGTAGCGGTAGCGGATCCCGAGCGTTTTTTCAGCGAAGCTCGTCATCATGCCAAGAAACGCGGAGGCCCACATCCAGAAAATTGCGCCTGGGCCGCCTGTGGAGAGCGCAATCGCGACGCCGACGATATTGCCGGTGCCGATGGCGGCGGCGAGCGCAGTAGAAAGCGCCTGAAACGGAGTGATGGAGTGCGCAGACAAGTCCTTCTTGGGGCTATTTCGGGACAGAACGCTGCCGATCGTCAGGCGCATCCACTGGGGAAACCAGCGTACCTGGAAAAAACGCGTACCAATGGTGAACAGCAGGCCGACAAGCAGAAAACACAAGAGCATTCCCCGGCCCCAGAGGACGGAATTGAGCATTTGATTCAGATGAGAGATGATATTTGTGAATGCAGCCATTATTGCCCCCCGATTCGTACCTGCTGTATGCGTGTCTCTTTGAACGCAGACCGAAGGAGAATGTGATAAATATGATCAGAGCCTTGTTTTCTGATCGTTGAGGAGTTTAGACGGCATTCATTTTGAACTTTGCAAATTTGTTGCGTCTATCGTTACAGAACAATTTGTACGTTGTGCGCTTGTGTGAGCGGTTATTTCTTTTTGCGTTTTTATAGTACACACCTGCATGGGGTGCGGCGGGTTAATCAGCCCATTGCGCAGCCCCGCGTTATTTCAATCCACGCACCCCGTTTGGGGCACGACCAGCTACTGGAAAATATATGCGTGATCTAATCATTTTATTTCAATCCACACACCCGCGTGGGGGGCGACCCGCACCTCGTCCTGAGATGCGCCGGCAATGACAAACTGCTTGTTGAGCTGATTGGCAAAAGCGACCGTCTCCTTGTTATCCTTAAATGCATCCCCTGACCGGATGCCGAGCTGCGAGACGAAAGCGGCCGTGTCCATATAGTCGCCTCGCAGGGCTGGCGTCATGCCGTCATAAATACGGATGGAAGTCTGTATTGTGGCCATATGCTCACCTGCTTTCTATAAAATAAAAACGCCTACCTCAAAACGAGATAGACGCTTTTGCTGTTCAGTTTTAGATCATTCGTAGTACGTCCACATGCTGTAGATCGCCACGACCTTGTCTTCCTCGAATACCTTGTATACTAGCCGGTGCTGGACGTTGATTCGGCGGGAGTAAAACCCATTCAGGTCGCCAACCAGTTTTTCATAGGGCGGCGGATTTTGCCACGGGTTTTCCTTCATGATATCGACCAGTGACTTGGCCTTCTTGGATAAACTGCTCTGCTTGAGCTTCTGCAGATCCTTCTGTGCGCGTTTTGACAGCTTGACCTCATACATCCCTACCACTCCAAATCATCCGCATTTGCCATGCTGTCAAGCGGCTCCTTCGCGCTCTCGACGATGGATTCCGTCAGGCCGGGAACTGCTGCGATATGCAGCGTTTCCATCAGACCATTGTATTCCTCTTCGCTCATGATAACCGCATTGCCTTTTTTGGTATTAACGTTGATGACATCGTTGTAGGTGATGACCTGATCAATATACTCAAACAAGTTTTTACGCAGATTGGTGATGTTCGTGTTCGTCATAAAATTCAACCTCCTGCTCATAGTATATGTACATTATACCGTACATATATTAAAGATGCAAGAGATTTTAAAAGATAAAGTCTGCCACTCTACATCGAAACGCTTCAAAATTATAGCTGAAAATTTTGATGTCCGCTTGCTTGTGCCTGATACATCTCCACAAATTTAGACGCATTCTTGTTGAATGAGGGAATTTCAAAAGAAATGTATTTTGTTTCTCACGGCTCCAAAAATAATCCAGGAATTATAAGTACATCTTCAGAAGGCAACATTGTGCACTTAAAAAAGGTAAACGATAGGAATCCGGAGATTATGGCAATTATCAACCATCCCATCACAATCACCGGATTGTCAATTTTTATCTATTTTACCTTAACGATGCAGCGCATTTCAGCAGCAGGATTTTAATGTCCAAATAGGGGACGACGATATCTACAAGAGTGCAGTACGCGGTGGGAAACGCGAGACGTTGGCGACCGGAAGACCGGTATTTGGAATATAATGCCGGTCTAGATTCCTCCTTATTACCAAAATATAGACAAAATGATTCAGATATGATATAGTAATTATAAAAAATTAAGGAGGGAATAGAATGTATTGTCAAAAATGCAAAACGCACACAAACGGAAAGTTTTGTCCGAACTGTGGCGCGCCCGCACAAGAAGAAAAAGCCGAGGCTACGTTGAACGGGCAACCGTTTAACTCAGCCCCTCTCAAACAATCGAAAAAGCAGAAGAAAAAGCTACCCACATGGGGGAAGATTGGTATTGTTCTTTTGGTCTTTATGTTATTGGTATGGGCAATAAGCGAGAGCATAAGCGATGCAGTTTTTGCAGCGGGATTGATCGGAACAATCATATATCTAGTTTCGCTAATTGTATCGGCAATAAAGAAACGAAGCATAAAAACAAACCTTTTGTGCTTGGCTGTAAGCTTTGCTTTAATTATCATTGGGGCTGCGGCGCCTACTGACACATATAAAAAATTAGACAAATACGATTGGGGGAATTCGTTAGAAATAATTCTGAAAGAGATTGGCGTAGAAAAAATAAATAAAATATCAATCGACGAAAAAGACGAATCGCTATATAAGGGCTACGATGCTATGCCGATAATTCAAACCGAAAAGGGGAGTCTTGATGTTTGGGTATCTTATAGAGAATCGGATCAGAAATGGGAAGTATTAAGTGTTCGCGATAAAGAAGATTATAAAAAAATATATTATTTAGACGATGCCGAGGAGGACATTAAGAGCGGTTCACTTGCAAATGACATTTATTCATATCAAACCGGCGAAATAATTCACAAAGCAAATCCTGAAGCAAAAGCAAAACGGGAGAAAGAATTGCAAAAATTTCAATTGGAACAACAAGAAGAACACAAAGAGAGCCAAGATAAAAAACTGAAAGAAGCTCAATCCCTACCTCAATTGATTATAAATGCTTATAATAATAATGCAGTTAAAGCAAAAGAAGAATATGTTGGTAAAACGCATACAATCGCAGGAACCGTCGTTTCTATAAACGATGGAGTTCTACCCGCCACAACAGATGTTGAAATCAATTGCAATGGCGTATCCGTTATTTGTACCTTCAAGGGAACAGAACGTGAAAAGATCATCGAAAAGAGCAAAGGCGATGAAATCGTTGTAACTGGTAGATGCGATGGAATAGCAATTCTCAGGGATTTAACGTTTAATTCCTGTGTTCTTGACGAAATCTAAAAACAAATAATTAAGTACATAAGCGTCTATCTGCTTGAGGCAGACGCTTTTGTTATGCCCTGAAAGCACCCACTTTAGCGGGTGCTTTTTCTTATACCTCAAAGGCAGGTGAATCTATGTTTACGCCCGGAGCGACCTCGCTTAACGGGGACTGCGGGCTCAGATGGCTGTATTTTAATCCACGCACCCGCATGGGGTGCGACATTTATGGAGATGGCGAGGTGAGTACCAATGTATATTTCAATCCACGCACCCGCATGGGGTGCGACACAAGGAGGAATTCAAAATGCCGATCAAACCAAGAATTTCAATCCACGCACCCGCGTGGGGTGCGACCCGGTCAGCCAGAGTCACGGATAAAAAGTGATATTATTTCAATCCACGCACCCGCGTGGGGTGCGACCTGGAAGAATGCACAGCCGAGAGAATGCCGTATCGCATTTCAATCCACGCACCCGCGTGGGGTGCGACGCGCGGGAATCCCCGGAGGGCCACGGGCCGACGATTTCAATCCACGCACCCGCGTGGGGTGCGACTAAAGTACGTAAAATCTATCTACCAGCCACGCCCATTTCAATCCACGCACCCGCGTGGGGTGCGACGCCGTTCACGTGCCTTTACACACATCAAATACGGAATTTCAATCCACGCACCCGCGTGGGGTGCGACGGGAAAAGCTACACCTATGTGAAGCTTGTCGAAATTTCAATCCACGCACCCGCGTGGGGTGCGACAATAATGAGCCTGCTCATTAGCAGGCTTTAGCGATATTTCAATCCACGCACCCGCGTGGGGTGCGACGGTATCGCTATGCCCCATTATGAGTACGGCAACAGAATTTCAATCCACGCACCCGCATGGGGTGCGACACAGCCTGATCTTCCTGATGAAACGGCTATTCCGCATTTCAATCCACGCACCCGCATGGGGTGCGACATGTCGCCGGGGCTGTCCGATTTGCTGTAGAGGGGACATTTCAATCCACGCACCCGCGTGGGGTGCGACTTGAACTCCTGCGCCGTGCTATGCACGATGAGCAAAATTTCAATCCACGCACCCGCGTGGGGTGCGACGACCGGTATCAGCGTCTACATGCCATGCCTCGGGAAATTTCAATCCACGCACCCGCGTGGGGTGCGACCAGGGACTGATCAATACATGGTATCCGCGAGTCCGATTTCAATCCACGCACCCGCGTGGGGTGCGACTCAGGCTTGCGGCTGAAAAGTCAGATTGATTATATTTCAATCCACGCACCCGCATGGGGTGCGACGAATGCGGATGAGCAATACGGGCGTTATCTATGGATTTCAATCCACGCACCCGCATGGGGTGCGACGAAAGAGTTTAAGATTTATCACACGGAGCTCGGATTTCAATCCACGCACCCGCATGGGGTGCGACTCTTCCTATCATGTTATTGTATTAACTGTAATATAATTTCAATCCACGCACCCGCATGGGGTGCGACTTTGCTGACCGCAAGCTAAATTTCGTCAATACCAATTTCAATCCACGCACCCGCATGGGGTGCGACGGTGGAGCCTAAGATCCCCCCTTGTCGACATAATCATTTCAATCCACGCACCCGCATGGGGTGCGACAAATTCCTCCTCCGTGCAGGGAGCAAGTTCCGCATATTTCAATCCACGCACCCGCATGGGGTGCGACTGCCGCCATCGCGATTGCCGTGTGGTGCTGCTGATTTCAATCCACGCACCCGCATGGGGTGCGACGGCAATCCTGATAAAATTTTAGGGCATCATCATGAATTTCAATCCACGCACCCGCGTGGGGTGCGACTCAATTTGCGCTTGATGATATATTCCTTCGGGTATTTCAATCCACGCACCCGCGTGGGGTGCGACACTTGGGAAGACGGCAAGGTCCTGATCCAGATTATATTTCAATCCACGCACCCGCGTGGGGTGCGACTCGGATTTTACGTGTTAGCGTATAGCTCGATCGAATTTCAATCCACGCACCCGCGTGGGGTGCGACCTGCCATTATATTGCCTCCCATTTTTAATTTTTAATTTCAATCCACGCACCCGCGTGGGGTGCGACGAGTGACCCGACGAATCAGTCCATACCCACCGGCATTTCAATCCACGCACCCGCGTGGGGTGCGACGGTGGCGGTAGCCTCCCTGACGCGGGTATAAGGATGGTATTTCAATCCACGCACCCGCGTGGGGTGCGACACGAGTACAGACCCACTCGTGTTTCCACTCTTTGAATTTCAATCCACGCACCCGCGTGGGGTGCGACATCATGGTGCGTTCTGCGTCTATGCACGATATGAAATTTCAATCCACGCACCCGCGTGGGGTGCGACGTAGAACGCACCTCAACCGGAAACTCCGAAACAATTTCAATCCACGCACCCGCGTGGGGTGCGACTTTTTCTGTGTAGGCCGGTTCGCTGATTCCTTCGAAATTTCAATCCACGCACCCGCGTGGGGTGCGACTTCCCGCACCGGGTAACCAAACCAATGAAGCATATTTCAATCCACGCACCCGCGTGGGGTGCGACCGCATACACCTCCCCTGTATATAAAACATCCGGCTATTTCAATCCACGCACCCGCGTGGGGTGCGACTTCCCTGTTGTCACCATATACGATGATATTTTGATTTCAATCCACGCACCCGCGTGGGGTGCGACCCAGGAATGTCGCCAGTTAATCTTAAACGACTACATTTCAATCCACGCACCCGCGTGGGGTGCGACTGATGGAGGTCGTTGAGTACCTCAAGACCGGAAAATTTCAATCCACGCACCCGCGTGGGGTGCGACACTGTTTTACATCGATTCTGACACGCACACTTGGAATTTCAATCCACGCACCCGCGTGGGGTGCGACACTGTTTTACATCGATTCTGACACGCACACTTGGAATTTCAATCCACGCACCCGCGTGGGGTGCGACCGGTGGATCATATCGTCAAATTCCACCGGCACAAGATTTCAATCCACGCACCCGCGTGGGGTGCGACAATGGGATGTCAACAACTGCGACGCAGAAATCGCCATTTCAATCCACGCACCCGCGTGGGGTGCGACCTGCTGCTCTTCAACCCAAGCCTGGAAATCATCGAGATTTCAATCCACGCACCCGCGTGGGGTGCGACCGGCGCAGGCAATCCTGGATGCGATCGACGCGCTCATTTCAATCCACGCACCCGCGTGGGGTGCGACGACGAGTTTGTCGTAGGTTTTCGGCTCGAACTCAGATTTCAATCCACGCACCCGCGTGGGGTGCGACGCTCCCGACACTGCCATGTCAGAGAGCGGCACGTAAATTTCAATCCACGCACCCGCGTGGGGTGCGACACGCACTTACCGACCTCATCTTGGTAACCGCAGTAATTTCAATCCACGCACCCGCGTGGGGTGCGACACAACAACGTTTGGGGCTTTGGCAAACGCGGGCGAATTTCAATCCACGCACCCGCGTGGGGTGCGACCTGTAGCTCAATATGAGATAGGACGCAATGAACCTATTATTTCAATCCACGCACCCGCGTGGGGTGCGACCTGTCCCGCTTGCCACTGGGAGGATACGCGCGGCCAATTTCAATCCACGCACCCGCGTGGGGTGCGACCGGGTTTGGTTCGCCCAGCTGTCCTGCGTCTTAACATTTCAATCCACGCACCCGCGTGGGGTGCGACCCTCACAATTGATCCACCGCGTCGGATAGTAACGCCATTTCAATCCACGCACCCGCGTGGGGTGCGACAGCTTTGCAAGGATGACCACAGCCGCGTCCGCTATAATTTCAATCCACGCACCCGCGTGGGGTGCGACAAGTAGGCGGAAATGATGGCGGTCAGTCCATTCAGATTTCAATCCACGCACCCGCGTGGGGTGCGACAATCCCTCTTAGATGGGGAGATATCGACTTAAAAATTTCAATCCACGCACCCGCGTGGGGTGCGACCGGGTTTGGTTCGCCCAGCTGTCCTGCGTCTTAACATTTCAATCCACGCACCCGCGTGGGGTGCGACCCTCACAATTGATCCACCGCGTCGGATAGTAACGCCATTTCAATCCACGCACCCGCGTGGGGTGCGACAGCTTTGCAAGGATGACCACAGCCGCGTCCGCTATAATTTCAATCCACGCACCCGCGTGGGGTGCGACAAGTAGGCGGAAATGATGGCGGTCAGTCCATTCAGATTTCAATCCACGCACCCGCGTGGGGTGCGACAATCCCTCTTAGATGGGGAGATATCGACTTAAAAATTTCAATCCACGCACCCGCGTGGGGTGCGACCCAGATGTCTGCCCGCCTGAAACACGCCCAGATCATTTCAATCCACGCACCCGCGTGGGGTGCGACCCTCCAATCGTTTTTCTTAGGCAGATGCAGGCGTATTTCAATCCACGCACCCGCGTGGGGTGCGACGCCAAGGAGATACTGAATGCTGGGACGTTAGAACAATTTCAATCCACGCACCCGCGTGGGGTGCGACTAAAGAGATACTGAAAACTTCCCGTGCCCGTACTGCATTTCAATCCACGCACCCGCGTGGGGTGCGACCCGATCCAGTCCAGTACGTTTTTCACATTGTCTCCATTTCAATCCACGCACCCGCGTGGGGTGCGACCGGGGTGCACAGCGCTTACGAGGACCGGCTATTGCATTTCAATCCACGCACCCGCGTGGGGTGCGACAGTGATTGCTGAACTTGCCGACAAGTTAAAAATATTTCAATCCACGCACCCGCGTGGGGTGCGACGATCCGATCGGTACGGCGATTTTTTGCGGGGCGCAGGATTTCAATCCACGCACCCGCGTGGGGTGCGACCAAGGAGGGATTCAAGATGCCGATCAAGCCAAGAATTTCAATCCACGCACCCGCGTGGGGTGCGACACATAATACCTATAACCCTGCTGACGCATCACTGATTTCAATCCACGCACCCGCGTGGGGTGCGACATAAGGGCCGGGAGTAATCCCGACCCCCGCAAAGGATTTCAATCCACGCACCCGCGTGGGGTGCGACGCGATCGTATTTCAGGTTTTTTTAATGACATATGGATTTCAATCCACGCACCCGCGTGGGGTGCGACTAGGACACCCAGGCGCCTTCCTGCGCAGCGCTTTATTTCAATCCACGCACCCGCGTGGGGTGCGACCAATCAAGCGCTTACAGGATGGCATAAGGAACATATATTTCAATCCACGCACCCGCGTGGGGTGCGACCATTACCTCCTGTTTAAATGATCCCCGAAGCGAGATATTTCAATCCACGCACCCGCGTGGGGTGCGACTAGATCAGCGTCTGCATAAACCACCGGGCGGCTCTTATTTCAATCCACGCACCCGCGTGGGGTGCGACCCCTCCAATCGTTTTTCTTAGGCAGATGCAGGCGTATTTCAATCCACGCACCCGCGTGGGGTGCGACGAGCGAAGTCTCTGCTGTTAACAAGCAAGAAAAAATTTCAATCCACGCACCCGCGTGGGGTGCGACCTCGGCATTCCCATTGGCTGATCCATCCTTTCATTCATTTCAATCCACGCACCCGCGTGGGGTGCGACTTCTCGCTCTTTGGATAATGCATAATGCTGAACAATTTCAATCCACGCACCCGCGTGGGGTGCGACGCAGAAAGTGGATGTTTGAGAAAACGCGGGTCATGATTTCAATCCACGCACCCGCGTGGGGTGCGACTAGCCAGAGCGTTCAAAAAAAGCAGTTAACAATTATTTCAATCCACGCACCCGCGTGGGGTGCGACTTTTTTACCCTCCTCGTTAATAGACAATTACCTTATTTCAATCCACGCACCCGCGTGGGGTGCGACGGACACGGCTGTGATCGTCTTTGCAGAGCTGGTTAATTTCAATCCACGCACCCGCGTGGGGTGCGACGGCGCTAAATTATCAACAAGCTCGCTTTCTACAAATTTCAATCCACGCACCCGCGTGGGGTGCGACTCCGCCTTAAACCCACATACGGATAGGCCAACTTCATTTCAATCCACGCACCCGCGTGGGGTGCGACTGTAATCCAAAACGCGGTTATCTATAGCAAGCTATTTCAATCCACGCACCCGCGTGGGGTGCGACTCCCTCCAATCGTTTTTCTTAGGCAGATGCAGGCGTATTTCAATCCACGCACCCGCGTGGGGTGCGACTCTCCCGTTTCGGTAAGCGTGTTTACTACATACCGTATTTCAATCCACGCACCCGCGTGGGGTGCGACAATGGTCCCCGCCGTGACGGGAGGGGTCGCCCCACGATTTCAATCCACGCACCCGCGTGGGGTGCGACTCGATGCGCTTGGCGCCGGTATCAATGCGGATAATTTCAATCCACGCACCCGCGTGGGGTGCGACATAAACATCTCGCCTATGCCTTCCTTGAGCCAGATTTCAATCCACGCACCCGCGTGGGGTGCGACCGCGTCTCTCCCAAATACGGAGGATCGGCATAGATATTTCAATCCACGCACCCGCGTGGGGTGCGACATCTTAAAATTTGCAAACCAATTTCACCGCGTGGATATTTCAATCCACGCACCCGCGTGGGGTGCGACTGTATGAGAAATAAATTTTTTTAATATGCTGTAAAAATTTCAATCCACGCACCCGCGTGGGGTGCGACCTGTTCCTGGAGCAGGATGTGGGACGATTACCTGCATTTCAATCCACGCACCCGCGTGGGGTGCGACAGCGTTTCCGCGAGGCGGACACGCGAGCAATGGCGATTTCAATCCACGCACCCGCGTGGGGTGCGACTGATAGCAAATGCCTACTCATCACGGCAATCCAATTTCAATCCACGCACCCGCGTGGGGTGCGACAAAAAAATAGGCGGATGGGATAACGGCTTATACGATTTCAATCCACGCACCCGCGTGGGGTGCGACGTAAAACGACTTTAATTTACTGTGATGCATATAATTTCAATCCACGCACCCGCGTGGGGTGCGACATTGATGCAGTTATTGCGCACATAATGCTTATTATTTCAATCCACGCACCCGCGTGGGGTGCGACACGGGCCGGGAACGGTTGACGTCCTAATTGCTGGGCATTTCAATCCACGCACCCGCGTGGGGTGCGACTCAAAAACGTTGCTGACCTATGGCTACAATGATAAAATTTCAATCCACGCACCCGCGTGGGGTGCGACAAGTTATCTGCCGTGAAAGAACAGTTCTCAAAAATTTCAATCCACGCACCCGCGTGGGGTGCGACCTTTTATCCGCTCCTGATACTCATCCTTGTGTGCGATTTCAATCCACGCACCCGCGTGGGGTGCGACTTTGATCGCCTTCACGATTCCGTCGAGAGAAGAATTTCAATCCACGCACCCGCGTGGGGTGCGACCGAGCGATTGACTTGCATTTGACTTGCATCCCCTATTTCAATCCACGCACCCGCGTGGGGTGCGACCGTAATTTCGACCGAAATGTCCTCAATTGCATCTAATTTCAATCCACGCACCCGCGTGGGGTGCGACGGCTGCGACAGGCGGGATTGATCAGGAAACAGACATTTCAATCCACGCACCCGCGTGGGGTGCGACGATGCGGCAATGGATGATCTGCGGCGCAGCACAGATTTCAATCCACGCACCCGCGTGGGGTGCGACGATTTATGGGGATGGTGAGGTGAGTACCAATGTATATTTCAATCCACGCACCCGCGTGGGGTGCGACTTTGGGGACGGTGGAGATCACATGAGCCTGATCATTTCAATCCACGCACCCGCGTGGGGTGCGACAGCATCGGGCGACCGTTTTTATCCTCCAGCTGATCAATTTCAATCCACGCACCCGCGTGGGGTGCGACTAGGAACATCATGAGAAACGCTTGGGACCTGAGATTTCAATCCACGCACCCGCGTGGGGTGCGACCTTGATGGAGGCTATTGCCAAAAGCACAAAGGAGCTATTTCAATCCACGCACCCGCGTGGGGTGCGACCGGCAGGGGCTTCCCGCGTCGCTCTGCGCGGCGCAATTTCAATCCACGCACCCGCGTGGGGTGCGACGCGCAGCAGCTTCTCCAGTTCCTTCATCGCGCCAATTTCAATCCACGCACCCGCGTGGGGTGCGACGCCGGAGATATATTCGATGCCGTTTTGCTCGTTTATTTCAATCCACGCACCCGCGTGGGGTGCGACGCGATCTTTTCTTCTTTGAGCGTTTCGCCTAATATTTCAATCCACGCACCCGCGTGGGGTGCGACCGCCAAAGACCTTAAAAAATTATCAATACTCCCTGAAATTTCAATCCACGCACCCGCGTGGGGTGCGACTTATGGGAGAAAATTGTCGGAATCCAGCCAGAGATTTCAATCCACGCACCCGCGTGGGGTGCGACCTATCTTCGCGCACAGGGAGAGGATGTCGGGAGTATATTTCAATCCACGCACCCGCGTGGGGTGCGACAACCCGCCGCGCAAGATTTATCTCTATGTACTACCGATTTCAATCCACGCACCCGCGTGGGGTGCGACTGGTATAGAGATACCATAGCTTTCCTGCCGCATCATTTCAATCCACGCACCCGCGTGGGGTGCGACCGGCGTGGCCTTATCTATTATCCTACAAAACATTAATTTCAATCCACGCACCCGCGTGGGGTGCGACGAGATTGGCCCGAGGGCAGCGCAAAAAGCCGCGAAATTTCAATCCACGCACCCGCGTGGGGTGCGACTTTGAATATTGTAATTCTAAAAAAGCATATTAAAATTTCAATCCACGCACCCGCGTGGGGTGCGACAGTTGCATCTTGAGTTAAATAGTCTGGAATCGAAATTTCAATCCACGCACCCGCGTGGGGTGCGACTACGCAATGCAATTGGTTTGCTTCAGTATAAGGTTATTTCAATCCACGCACCCGCGTGGGGTGCGACCGCACATGTGGACTATGATGCAGTCGAGGGAACCATTTCAATCCACGCACCCGCGTGGGGTGCGACTTCAAGCGTCTGCCAGTCACGTTTGTCAAAATTGATTTCAATCCACGCACCCGCGTGGGGTGCGACGGGTTATAGTCGTTGGCCATTACCTGATCGATGGATTTCAATCCACGCACCCGCGTGGGGTGCGACGGTGCTTCCGGCGTACATCGGCGTAAAAACATTTAAATTTCAATCCACGCACCCGCGTGGGGTGCGACGCTCCTTTGGCGGGGCTTCCCTTCATTTCGTCTATTTCAATCCACGCACCCGCGTGGGGTGCGACTAAACCGCATGAATTTCAGGATATGACGCTGCCTATTTCAATCCACGCACCCGCGTGGGGTGCGACTGGACACCCGCCCCCGATGACCCTACCTATGGAGTATTTCAATCCACGCACCCGCGTGGGGTGCGACCCTCCAATCGCTTTTCTTAGGCAGATGCAGGCGTATTTCAATCCACGCACCCGCGTGGGGTGCGACCCCTGTTGGCATTATGCAATTTTGTCTTTATAAGCATTTCAATCCACGCACCCGCGTGGGGTGCGACATGCGGCAAAGGAATGGGCCAAGAAGCATCTATCCATTTCAATCCACGCACCCGCGTGGGGTGCGACTGGGCTGGTCACCGGCTTCCATCGCTTGGCTTCCCACATTTCAATCCACGCACCCGCGTGGGGTGCGACGTTTTGGGGACGGTGGAGATCACATGAGCCTAATTATTTCAATCCACGCACCCGCGTGGGGTGCGACAACCAACGATCGCTTAGGTGGATCGGTTATTTGGATTTCAATCCACGCACCCGCGTGGGGTGCGACTGAGGCAATTCGCCATTTTGCTGTTTTCCAGGACATTTCAATCCACGCACCCGCGTGGGGTGCGACAGCATTCCGATCGCTTTGGCGTTAAAAGACTTTTTATTTCAATCCACGCACCCGCGTGGGGTGCGACCAGCAGCGCACATTGAGCAGGAGCGCCCGATCGGCGCATTTCAATCCACGCACCCGCGTGGGGTGCGACCGAAAGACTATGCAGGATGCTCAAAAACAGTTTCATTTCAATCCACGCACCCGCGTGGGGTGCGACTGGTTGCCCTTGATGTTCAGCATATTAATCTCCAAATTTCAATCCACGCACCCGCGTGGGGTGCGACCACGCCATTTGCGATCTCGCGGATGCGGGCTCTATATTTCAATCCACGCACCCGCGTGGGGTGCGACCGTGCCCTCCCGCCACTCGAGGCCCGCGATTGCGTCATTTCAATCCACGCACCCGCGTGGGGTGCGACGCTTAAAAAAGTTCTTCCCGGCGCCCATTTGTCATTTCAATCCACGCACCCGCGTGGGGTGCGACCATAATCGGCAGGCATTCATCAGGGAGATTAGCATTTCAATCCACGCACCCGCGTGGGGTGCGACCCCGTGTGGTGCCCTTTATCAGATGCAGAAAGGGCGATTTCAATCCACGCACCCGCGTGGGGTGCGACTTATTTGCCTAATGCGATTTCAAATAACAAATCAAAATTTCAATCCACGCACCCGCGTGGGGTGCGACAGGCATGCAGGAGCAGATTGATTATCTTGGCGGTATTTCAATCCACGCACCCGCGTGGGGTGCGACTATCTCTTTTTCGCAATTCTCATCGTTGCGAAGATATTTCAATCCACGCACCCGCGTGGGGTGCGACTTAGAAAAGCTAGATAGACTGCGGAGAGAAACCGATTTCAATCCACGCACCCGCGTGGGGTGCGACAGGTGGAGCCTAAGATCCCCCCTTACCGGTATGATTATTTCAATCCACGCACCCGCGTGGGGTGCGACCATCCGGCGACGCGGCGTTGCGGTGGATGCTCAAATTTCAATCCACGCACCCGCGTGGGGTGCGACGTTTCATCGCCTGTGCATTGTCCACATTGCGGACATTTCAATCCACGCACCCGCGTGGGGTGCGACAATGTGGCAACCATGAGCGTGAGATTTTTGCAAAAGATTTCAATCCACGCACCCGCGTGGGGTGCGACTTTTGCCTTCCCTTTATCCTTCATCATAGTCGAATTTCAATCCACGCACCCGCGTGGGGTGCGACCTGGCCCTCCTCGTAAGATGTAGCGTTGGTCAAATATTTCAATCCACGCACCCGCGTGGGGTGCGACAAACAATCAGAGACGGGATCGCGAGGTTGGTGTGATTTCAATCCACGCACCCGCGTGGGGTGCGACCCATCTCCGCTTTCCCATCTGGACAACATTCCTTGAATTTCAATCCACGCACCCGCGTGGGGTGCGACTTGATATTTTAACATATAAAGGCATAAAGAAAGGATTTCAATCCACGCACCCGCGTGGGGTGCGACTGTCCATTCCTGCACGCTGCCGTCGATCGAGACGGAATTTCAATCCACGCACCCGCGTGGGGTGCGACTGATATGAGAGGGGGATTTTGTCATGTTTTGTAAATTTCAATCCACGCACCCGCGTGGGGTGCGACTCCCGGCAGATGACCGCCGACGGGTGCAGGAGGATATTTCAATCCACGCACCCGCGTGGGGTGCGACCACCCTTGATACCGAGACGGCGGACAACCCCAATCGCATTTCAATCCACGCACCCGCGTGGGGTGCGACTCATAATCGCCATAATAGGGCCTGCGGTAGAATTTATTTCAATCCACGCACCCGCGTGGGGTGCGACCACCCTTGATACCGAGACGGCGGACAACCCCAATCGCATTTCAATCCACGCACCCGCGTGGGGTGCGACTGTTGGCATTCTGATTGTGGTATGTGTCCTGTAATTTCAATCCACGCACCCGCGTGGGGTGCGACGGGCGCCGTCGTGGTCGCCGCCGTGCGTAATTTTTATTTCAATCCACGCACCCGCGTGGGGTGCGACTATATCGTTGAGCTAATTGATAAGGACATGGGCGAATTTCAATCCACGCACCCGCGTGGGGTGCGACCAACGCGGATCGCGATCATATCCTGTTGAGCCAGGATTTCAATCCACGCACCCGCGTGGGGTGCGACATCGATGCCGTGGGATATCTGGCCAAGGCTGGAGATTTCAATCCACGCACCCGCGTGGGGTGCGACAAACGGGATACACCTTCACAGCGCCCACATCCTATTTCAATCCACGCACCCGCGTGGGGTGCGACTGGCTGCTCTATCTCCATAATCGCTTGCATTTCCCATTTCAATCCACGCACCCGCGTGGGGTGCGACCACCTGGTTAAAGATTGCATGTACGCCCTCGCTCATATTTCAATCCACGCACCCGCGTGGGGTGCGACCCCTTCAGGTCCCATTTTACATCACGATACAGTGTATTTCAATCCACGCACCCGCGTGGGGTGCGACGGACGCTGTCGCCCACATGTAACATAAACGCTGTGTATTTCAATCCACGCACCCGCGTGGGGTGCGACCAGCCGAGGATCACCCCGGCAAACAGACCGAGCCAAATTTCAATCCACGCACCCGCGTGGGGTGCGACCTACCGGCTATACGGGGATGGAGGTCGCATGAAATTTCAATCCACGCACCCGCGTGGGGTGCGACGGCTGATGTGGGAATTTTTTTCACGCGGAGGTGCCTATTTCAATCCACGCACCCGCGTGGGGTGCGACAGCCTTGAGAGCGGGAAGCCTGAGCAATTCAACATTTCAATCCACGCACCCGCGTGGGGTGCGACTTGAGTTCATCAAGCTTTTTTAGCACCGGGACCGATTTCAATCCACGCACCCGCGTGGGGTGCGACAGTAAAAGTACATAAAAAGATACTAATATATATTATAGAGCATACAAATAATAAACATCGTAACTTTATATATATCTTATTAGAATGCTAAAAAGCAAATTAATTCTCAGAGGGGAACGATAAATACATCTTAACTTGGTGCGAACCTTCCGGTGTTTTTCTGTTCGCTTCCCATTCGCACCGGCCGCCATACGGGGCCGATTCTTCCCTAAATGATCAACGGCTCTGTAACATCAAAGGACGGTTTTGCACCGAGATGCTTTACCTTTGTTTTATAGTTGTTGCCAAGATAATAAAAACGCAGGCTGTCCGTTTCCGGATCGATGAGCTGCTCCAGCTTATATTCCACTTCGCGGCAGATTGCCGCATCCATGTTGCATTCGAAGACGGAATTCTGGACACGCTGGCCGTAGTTGACACATTGCCTGGCCACCTTCCGGAGGCGTTTTCGACCGGCAGCGGTTTCCGTATTGACGTCGTAAGTAATGAGGACGAGCATGAATTTCCTCCTATCGCAGTAGATTTATTTCCACAGAAATGGCGGATAACCATCCGTATCTCCGCGCAAGAAACGCGCGAAAAGCATGGCCTGCGCATAGGGGACCAGCCCCCATTCGATTTTTTCCCCAAGAAACGGATGCACGATCGTCTCCTGCTTTTTAGCCTGCCAGGCACTGAGTATGGCTTTCCGCGTTTCATCGTCCATCAGTACAGCGCCGTTTTCCTTTTGGTAGAAGCCCTCCGGCCTGACCATGCGCCGGTTAATCATGGTAAGGACGAGCCGATCCGCCATCACGCCGCGTAACTCCTCCATCAGGTCGAGCGCAAGCGAAGCACGGCCGGGCCGGTCGCGGTGCAGAAAGCCCACGTAGGCGTCGAGCCCGACCGCCTCTAAAGCGGAGGCCGTATCATGCGCGAGCAGGGTGTAGACGAAAGAGAGCATGGCGTTAACCTTATCGAGCGGTGGGCGGCGGTTTCGGCCTTGGAAGGAAAAATCTTCTTTCTGCCGAAGAATCAGGTCGTCGAATACGGAGAAGTATTGCGCCGCAGCCTCGCCTTCAATCCCTCTCATTTCTTCCAGCGTGGCCGCTTTTTCCAATTGCCCGATCGCATTTGCAAGAAAGGTGGAGATTTGCTTGAGTTTTTCCGTATCTAGCCGCATTGCGTAATCGCGTACCGCCCGCTCTAAAATCCAGCGATCATTATAAATTTTTGCAAGCAGGAAATTCCGCGCGAGGTCTGCGCTGGCCGCTTCGCTGTCGGAGAGGCGATACTGCGTTTTGCGCAGGAGTACGTTCCCCTGTTCTTCCCCAACAACCCGCGCGAGGAATTTTCCATTTTGCGTTAGGAAACTCAGTGCGATTTTCCGCTTTGCGCAGGCGCCCATCAGGGCGGGGCTCGCGCCTGTATAGCCGAAGGCGATGATGCTTTCAAGGTTGTGCAGAGGAATACGCTTGAGTTCTTCACCTTTTTTCAGGATCACCACGTTTTCGCCATCCAGAGACAGATAGGTGTCCGGCGTGGTGACAAACAAGGTGTTGGCAAGCTGCTTCAAAGTGATTCCCCTCCTTCTTGGCTGCCGCCCTCATGCAAGGTACGGTTCAGGTATGCTTTTGCGGATTGGCCTCGGCACAGCTTAGGAAGGCACAGATCCTTCAGCGAGCACGCGCGGCAGCTTTTGAAGGGCTTGACGCGCGGTGTGTATTGCCGCCGGTAATAATCGTGCATCTCCAGCAGCATGCTGCGGACTTTTTGGCGCAATTCCTCATCCAGCAGAATCTTGCTGCGACGGTTGGGCTCGCCATAATAGAGGTAGGCCTCCGGGATTTCGCAACAAAGCATCTCCTCCAGGCACATCGCCTGGCAGCACAGCTGCAGCCGGTCGGCATCGTTCTCCTTGGGGCTTCCGCGCTTATATTCTACGGGGACGGGCAGCCACTTGCCCTCCCTCCCAAAGATCGGGACGCCGTCCGGCGCAGCGTGTAGCTCTACCACATCGCACACGCCACTTACGCCGAGCGAGCGGGACATCACGGCCATGCCGCGGGAGATAAGCACATTTCCCCGCTTTTCAGTAAAGAAAGCATCGTGTGCTTTATCATGCAGAATGTGGCCTTCTACGGTACGCAGGTTTTCCTGCCACTGCTGCTCGATATGGATCAGTGCCCACTGCCGGCGGCAGAAGGCAAAGTGCTGCAGGCCGGAGATGGCGAGCAGATCGTCGTCGCCATACATCGTCAAATCATCCGCTGGCAGGTGACGCCCTCAGGAAGATTGTCTGTGTCGATTTGCACATCGTAGTCGCCATAGCTTCTGGGTGGGCGGGATGTATCCTTGTTTTGGACTGTCACCTTTTCAAACAGCTTATAAGCGGGCGCGTTGCCCAGCTCGCTGTCGTGCCGGAAGACGATGAGCTCCCGCACTGCCATCTTGCCGCGAGCGGCGGAGCGGTCAGTTTCAAACATATTGATGATCGCCTTCCAGAGGAGCTGAAGGTCGTCCTCGGAGAAGCCGGTGACCTTGCGGGCCAGATTCGCAGATACGAAGCCTTCTGCGCGGTAGAGCGCATAGGGGACGATATGCTTGCGGCCCATTTCCGTGCCCTTGCGTTCTGCGTCGGCCTCTGTGGTGATTGCAACACGGGTGATGGTGATCTCCTGCTGGACGATCGGATCGATGCTGCGGGCAAAGCCAAGTTGGACAGGGCCGCGCACCTGCCCGCAGTTGAGGGCTGCCTTGACAAAAGTGGTCATCACCGCGCCGAAGGTGCGGATATCGAAGAATTCACGGCACATAAAATCGCGGATTTTTTCATCCAGATCGGGATTGTCTTTTTTGCTCAGCTTCTTTTCCTCCACGCCGAGGGCGGTAAAGGCCTCCCGGTCGCTTTTATTGAGGGGCACGTTGTCCTTGATATAAATCCGGTAGCCGGGCCTGTCCTCACAGGCGGTTTCCACATAATTGCGGATTTTGCGCTTGAGGCAGACGTCCGTGACGATACCATGGTTGGTTTCCGGATCGATACGCGGCATATTGCCCGCATCCGGGTCTCCATTGGGGTTCCCGTTTTCCACGTCGAAAAGAATGACGAAATCGTACCTGTTTTTGATCGGCTCTGACATTATGCTTCCTCCTCGTTGTCGTTTTCGTTCTTTTTGATATATCGCTTTTGCGCCTGCTGATAGTAGCCCACTACAAAATATCCTTGATCCTCCAGAGACAGGTGGAGAGGAAACGGCATATCTTCCACATCCAGCTTATCGATCATATCTTTGATCTGGTTGTCGAGATAGCATTTCAGCTTGGGTTCCTTGATGACGCGGATATGGTGCCGGGAGAGCTTGATCAGCGTCGGGAAAACGCTCCCGGGCGTTGCGCAGGCGGAGGTGAAATAGCGGTCCTTGATCGTTGCGTTAATGTTGGGATATGCCTCCAGCTGCGCCCTTTCCAGCACGGCGAACAGCCGGCCCAGCACATAGGCCTTGTTTTTACTTTCCTCATTGAGAGACACTTGCAAAACCTCCTCGTTATGTTTGTCATCGCGGCGCCTGCATAGGCGCAAAAGATAGCCCTTGATGATGGCGGCCCGGCCCCGCGTGATTTTTTTGATGTGTCGTTCCGGATCATCCTGTTCGGCGTGGATGCGGAGCATGACCGCATTCATCAGTGCCTGTGGATAGGCAGCCCCTGTCAGAATGGATCGCATCACCGCGCCGCTGAGCAGATGGGAGCCAGATTTATCGCGGGAGTTGGGATTGACGGTCTCCCGCAGCAGCCAGTAGGGGGAGAGGTAGGGGAATTCATAGGGTGCCCGAACGATCTCCATGTCGTCGTAATGCTGCTTGATATTGCGCAGGAAATTTCCAAAGGAATCCTGCAGGAAAAAGCGCACGGAGAGGCGGGCGGCATTTGGCGCAAGGCCGAGGATGTAGAAGGGCATTTCCGGATTGACGGCGGGATCGATCGGGCGCACGTCTTCAACCTTCTCCATGATCGCTTCAAGCAGCTTCTGGGTATCTTCCGTCGGGTTGATACTACTCCCGAAAAAATCTTGATAGACGGTTTCCCCGCTTTCCGCCCAGTAGACGACGGTCGTATCGCCAATGACCTGCCGGTGCTTCTGGTCGGCAAGAAGCGCGTTCAGGGCAGTGACGTAGGCAAAGGCGGCATATTTTCCGACTGGGGCGTTTAGCCCCTGCGCCTTATCCCTGCCGTAGGATTCATAAGCGCTGGAATTGAAGCTAACAAGGTTTGCCCCCACGCTCTGCGCGCCCTGCACCCCCCTGATCTTGCCATGCAGGATGGCGATGGGCTGGCGCGTTCCCGTGACCAGGCAGGGCAGCTCAACGCCCTGCTCCTGTGCGCCGTAGTAGGCTTCCCAGGCTGCCCGCAGGGCGGGAATATCCTGCGCATATTCTGCGTTCACCATGAAGATCAGGTTGCCGCCGGCGATAAGCCCCGCCAGATTTTCCTGCACATAAGGATGATCGGCAGCCCGTGCCGGATTCCAGCGGTCGAAAAAGGCAAGAATTGCGCGCGCAGCAGGATGATCGACGCCGGATAGAATCTCCCGGTGCAGTTTTTTCGATGCCTCAAAGCATTGAAGGGTTCTCTGTGGCTTCCCCTTGGTATCCAGGCCCAGCAGATAGATGGCGTTGTCGCAGAGAAAAAAGGAAAGGATGTTTACTGCCCGCGTGGGCTGTTCCGGAACTTCGAGGCTTTGCGGTACATCAACCTCTTTGTTGCCGCGCTTAGCGGCTTGCTTCAGGCTGATGATACTGATCAGATCCCCCTCCTCAGAGAGATCCAGCGCATAGGAGACCTTTCCGGTGCAGTATCCCTGCTTCGGGAGTTTTCCCTCCTTGGCCACATTTTCATAGTATTTGACGAGCGCTTGCAGGATCATCGGATCACCTCGCTGCCACCCACCTCGATAACGCCGCTTTTCATCACGGCACGGAAAAAGGTGGGATAGATATTTTCCGGGTTGGAATAGTCCATATCGTAGAGCATAAAGCCGAGATCCCGTTCCGGCACGGCCTCATAATGCGTTGCCACATAGTCGCCTTCAAACAGGCGGAAATGCGCCGGGAACTCCCGGCACCCCAGGCAGGGCTGGTGGTAGCACTGACCCTGGCGCAGGCGGCGGCAGGCGATCGCGTAATGCTTTTCTTCCGTATCTGTCGGACCGGCTTTGTCGGTCAGCTCGAAGTGCGCGTCGATGATGTAACGGACGTCGTACAGCGCCATGGAAGCGCGCTGCTGAATTTCTGCCGAGGTGTTCAAATACGGCATATCGCCGCCGTTCATTGCGCTGCGCACAACGCTGGCGGAGATTTTGGAGGCGACCTCATTACGCCGTATGTTGGTAAAGCGGATCGGATTGCATACATAGATTCTGTCGATCTTCCAGCGTATGGCAGGCTTCCAGTACACTGCCTCGATCAGCCCACGCGCCGCGGAGGGCGTGATAACGTCGTAGGAAACACGCTCCGCTTTCATCTCCGGGCGGGAAAAGAGGGCGTAAGGCCCCCAGGCCTCCACCCGAATGCCATATCCCATATGGCTCACTCCTTTCAAAAATAAATGGATAGTCAACTAAAGTACCCGATTCCCCCTTTGCCGATCTGCAGGGAGAGACCGGTTTTTTCGTTATAGAGCGACAGGTCGGCCAGAATGGCGATCTCGTCGTCCAAAACCTCTAGGGCGCTGGTCTGGATGAGCGCCTGATAGTGGTTTTCATAGATGGAAACGCAGTAGGGGCCGATCGCCCGCAGAAGCTTTTGATTGCGCTCCCCGCGCCGCAGCTGCTTGGCAAAATCCTTGGCTTTTTCTTCCGCGGGAATGAGAATGGTCTTTGTCCGTTCGTCAATCAGGTGGAATTCCTTTGCAACCGTTTCAAACGGGAAGAGAAATGCATTCCCGGCGCCCTCTTCAAACCGCTCCACAATTGCTTTGCAATCCAGTTGGTCACCGGAAACTTTATATAGCTTTAAGAAAAAGGCATGGATGGCTTCTGGCGAGGCAATATCCGGGTAGTTCTGCGCGACGGAATGCGCAACATCTCTCGGCGTTTTGAAATCGGACCGGTTGTTTTGATATGTTTCTTCCGGCTGAAAGATATAAACAATACTATCCTCTGCCGGGCGCTTTCCCTCCCGGTTGCAGCGGCCGGCCGCCTGAATCTCCGAATCGAGACCCGCCTCCGCACGATAGACGGTGGGAAAGTCGAAATCCACGCCTGCTTCTACCAGACTTGTAGAGATGACGCGACACGGCAGCCCCTCTTTCAACCGCTGGCGGATCTCCTCCAGCGTCCGGGTACGGTGCACGGGCGTCATCAGTGTAGTGAGATGGAAGGTGTTTTCGTCTTTGATCCTATCATAAAGAACGCGAGCGTGCTCTCTGGTATTGACGATGCAGAGCACCTGCTCGTGCGCATCCAGCCGTTCCACAAGCGCCTCGTTGGAGAGCGGGCCGATCGTTCGGATTTCGGTGCGCTTGAAAAAGGAGTAGAGGGAGGGTACGTCCTCCATGATCTCTGTCGCCCGGATTTCCGGTGGGAACAGATCCTGTAGAGCGGGCTGTGTGGCCGTGCAGAGGACGGCGGAGCAGCCATAATTATGGACGAGCTCGGAAATCACACGGATGCAGGGAAGCAGATATTCCCGCGGAAGCATCTGCGCTTCATCGAAGATGAGAATGCTGTTTGCCACATTGTGGAGCTTCCGGCATCGGGAGGATTTATTTGCGAAGAAGGATTCAAAGAACTGAACATTTGTCGTTACGATCAACGGCTTGTCCCAGTTTTCAGCGGCGAGGCGGCGCGGGTCCATCTCGTCATTTTTAAAATCATACTGGAAGTTGTGATGGTGCTCCAGCAGGTTGCCATCTCCAACGATATCGCGGAATGTGGCCGCCGTCTGCTCGATGATCGAGGTATAGGGGATGACATAGATCACACGGCGCATCTTATGACGGACAGCATGCCTCAGCGCAAAGGCCAGGGAGGAAAGGGTTTTCCCGCCGCCGGTCGGTACGGTCAGAGTAAAGAGGCCGCGTTCAGCTTCGGCCATTTGCAGGCAGCGCTCCAGGATTTTGCAGCGCATGCGGTTGAGTTCGTTTGTGGGATGCTTAAATTCCTTCAGCTTTTCTTCCAGCTTTTCGTATAGCGCAGGAATCCCTTCACCGGGCTCCCGCACGACGCTGCCATTCGACATAAAGGCTTCTGTATCGAGAAAATCGGCGTCTACCAGGCAGGAGTAAAGCATTCGAATCCAGAAAGCAATGGTGAATCCGGAAGTACCCAACATATGAAGGGGCGGCCTTACACTCGGAAACAGTCCGGTCGGATCGATTTCCGTTCGAAAGGCCTGGTAGTCCTCTGGAGTTAACTTCAGACGGGCGGATAGGGTGGATTCTGCTGGATCGTCCGCTGAACTGCCGCCGTCGAGCAGACCTCTGTGGTGGCCCGCGATGCAGTAGGAGGCGGCCAGTGTACTGGGCGATCTTGACAATTGACGAACCAATTGTGCTCCAGCTGTGGAATGATCCACTTTACATCCGCCGTCTTGAATTCTTTTTTGGAAACCGGCGGAGTACTTCCCAATATCGTGCAGCATACCAAGACAGCGGCCATAGTCTCCGCAACCAAAGACGGTTGCGAAATCCTGCGCATACTTCGCCGTGCCTTCTAAATGCTCCAGAACGCTTTGCTGCCGTTGTTTGTCGATACTCTTATGTGCAATATACATAAAACGCTCCTCACTAATTTGGAATATTCTATAAGGCATCGTATCATATTCCTGGAAAAAAAGCAATAATTATGATGATTTTTATAGACGAACTGGTGGAATATAGGATTTCGTAGAATATTATGTAAAATACTTGGCCTTCGGAATATGGATGCTGTGCAGAGCTTTGATCTGCATGGGAACAAGGACCTTACTTTGTGACTCACTGCGTTCATCATAAAATGCTGTTTTCTGGACGTATATTTGAAGATACGGAGAATGCTGATAGAGATCGCTTCACACAGGATATGCAAAGGTTGAAAAAGGCCGTCTGAATTTTTTCCCAGACGGCCTCAGCTTATCGATCAAGCCGAAGAAAAAAAGTGCACAAAAAAGCATGGTTTATGATCGCTTTTGGAACCGGCATCTTTAT
>OKRX01000402.1_pt1 | contig 34077 bp, 32 predicted proteins | sample 1601241 | NCBI WGS metagenome assembly OKRX01 (sample SAMEA3541500, study PRJEB24748) | human gut metagenome | biome: human gut; feature: human-associated habitat; material: faeces | place: China | collected 2012
AAAGGAAGGGCCCGCGCGGCCTGAGCGCGGGCCAATTTTTTCTTCCGTTGTCAAGGCAAGAAAAAAGCAATACAGAAATTTTGTTCTCATGCATTTTGATGAAATGATATCCCTTTTTCAACAGGCTGACCGCCGCAATTGCAACAATATGCATTTGCGGCGGTTTGTTTTTATGATAATGCAGTGACTACGGAGCAAAGGAATCCAGCTTGACATCGTCTGCACGGGACCCCGCACCTGCCCGATTCAGAAAGCATGCGGCTATTTTTTGCCGTTTGGAGGGGTACCGTTTTTTGACCTCAGGGAAAATTTGTTTTCCTCTCCCCGGGCCAGCCGCAGGATATTTTCCCAATGGCGAACCATGATGAGCGCCCAGATCAGAAAAGCAAGCGCAACAAGCGGCCAGTTGCCCCAGTCAAAGATCAACGCCAAAAGCAGAAAAAGCGCAGAACCGGCCATCGAAGCCACAGATATTATATGAAACAGTAGGATCAACACAACGGCGGCAAGCGTGACGGCCAACCCATAAAGCGGGCGAATCATCCAAACCACGCCAAGCGACGCCGCAACGCCCTTGCCCCCCTTAAACCTTAAGAATACGGGAAAATCGTGGCCCAACACCACAAACAGCGCACAGACGTAACCTCCAACCTCGCCCGCAATCCAGCGTCCAATCAGCACCCCAAGAATTCCTTTCAGCAGATCCCCCATGAATGTGATCAGACCGGAGCTCAGGCCGAATACGCGCAGCATATTGGTGCTGCCTGCATTGCCGCTGCCGTGATTTCGCACGTCGTCTTTGTATTTCAGGCGGCTAATAATTACCGCAAACTGGACGTTGCCCAGCAGGTATCCCAGCACAGCGCACGCCAAGTACAGAAACCATGAATTCAAATCAGCTATCGTCACTACCTCCTAGTTTGCATCTGCAGAACAGGCACATAAAATGATGGGACAAGAGCCTGCGCATTATACCAGAAGCAAGGCTTCCGTGATTCCAATGGGCCCTTGCCGAAGAGTCTATTCCCGATCAGCGTTTTACAGAGCATCGCTGAACAGCCCTAAAACAGCATCTGCCAGGAGCTTACAGCACAAAGCCGACCTTTTTCATCACCTTATCCAGCGTGCGCTGGGAGATGCGCTGCGCGGCTTCTGCACCCTTTGCCGCACAGCTGCGGATATAGTCGAGATTGCCCATATATTCATGGAAACGCTCCTGAACGGGCCGCAGCTCTTCAATGACCGCTTCAGCGACCGCGATTTTAAAATCGCCATAGCCCTTGCCCTCAAATTCCGCCTCAATCTGCGCCATTGGCTTGCCGGTGCAGCAGCTGTAAATCCCCATGAGGTTGTTGATCCCGCCGCGCCCCTCTTCATAAGCCACGCGGGCCTCGGAATCCGTAACGGCGCGCTTGCATTTCCGCAGGATAACGTCCGGCGTGTCGAGCATGGAGATAAAGCCGTTGACATTCGGATCGGATTTGCTCATCTTCTTCTCCGGCTCCTGCAGAGACATAACACGCGCGCCCTCCTTGCCGATATAGGGCTCGGGAATCGTAAACACATTGCCGTAAATGCCGTTGAAGCGGCCCGCGATATCGCGGGTGATCTCCAGATGCTGCTTTTGGTCTGCGCCGACAGGGACAAAATCCGCCTGATAGAGCAGAATATCCGCCGCCATGAGGACCGGATAAGCGAAAAGGCCAACGTTGACATTGTCCGCATGCTGTGCGGATTTATCCTTAAACTGCGTCATGCGCGACATCTCGCCGAACTGGGTATAGCAGTTGAGCACCCAGGCAAGCTGCGCATGAGTTGGCACCTGGCTCTGGATAAAGACGAGATTTTTCTCCGGATCCAGGCCGATGGCGAGCAGCAGGGCGTATAATTCGAGCGTGCGGTGGCGCAGGTCCGCCGGATTCTGCCGGACCGTGATCGCATGCAGATCCGCGACTGCGTAGGCGCAGTCGTATTCCTCTGACATGGAAACCCAGTTTTTTAGGGCCCCCAGATAATTGCCGAGCGTTGGGATGCCGCTGGGCTGGATCGCACTCAGGATTCGTTTTCTGCGTTCAGGTTGTTGTTCCATACGTTTCGTCACCACTTTCTAAACTTAAAATTGTTTTTTGATCTGGCCCAAAATCTGCATGCCCTTGACGATCGCCTCGTCCGTGGGCGTGGAGAAATTCAAACGGAAGCATTGGGTTTTATCGCTCTCATGCGTCATAAAGGCAGAGCCGGGGACGACGGCGACCTTGTTGTCCACCGCTACCTGGCAGAATCTTGCCATGTCAACGCTTTCGGGCAGGGCGCACCAGATGAACAGGCCGCCCTCCGGCCGGTTGTAGGTGACGAAATCGCCAAGCTCACTATCGATCAGATCACACATCAGATTGAGCTTTTTGCGATAAATGCCGCAAATCTTCTGAATGTGCGCCTCCATATCGTAATGCGCCATCCATTCGTCTACGATCAACTGGCAGAGCATTGGCGTATGGACGTCCGCCGCCTGCTTGCCGACGGTCATCTTGGCGATCAGCGGCGCAGGTGCGATCGCGTAACCAACGCGCATACCAGGGGAGAGAATCTTGGAGAAGGAGCCCGCATAGATGACGATGCCGTCCTCATCGAAGCTTTTAATCGCCGGGACAGGTTCGCCTGCAACGCGCAGGTCGCCATAAGGGTTATCTTCAATGATTAACACGCCGTATTGCTTGGCGAGCTCATAGACCCGCCTGCGCTTTGCAAGCGACATCGTGACGCCTGCCGGATTCTGAAAATTTGGGATCGTATAGATAAACCGGACGTTTTTCTCCTCCTTGAGCGCTCGTTCAAGCTCGTCCACATCCATGCCGTCCGCCTGCACGGGGATGCCGCGCAAATGCGCATTATAGGAGCGGAAGCAGTTGAGCGAGCCAATAAAGGAGGGCGCTTCGCAAATGACGACGTCTCCCTCATTGCACAGCGCCTTTGTCGCAAGATCCATCACCTGCTGTGCGCCGGAGGTGATGATCAGGCTGTCGAAATCCCGGCCGATCTTGTGTTTTGTTTTCATATACGCAGCAATACGCTCCCGAAGCGGCGAATAGCCCTCCGTTACGCCGTATTGCAGGCAATCGATCGGACGCTCGGAGAGCAGCTTTGCCGTAATCTCGCGCACCTCGTCTGCGGGAAAGGCTTCCGGAGCAGGATTGCCGGCAGCAAAGGGAATGACGCCGGGCTGGGAGGTCGCCTTCAGAATTTCACGGATCGCGGAGGGCTGGAGGGCGGAAATTCGGTCAGAGAATTCGAATTGCATAATAATACCTCATTTATCCTATTAGAATACCATTATTCTAACATAGTCCATCTTCTTTTTAAAGAGGAGAGGACCGAGTTTATGGACTTTTTCCCGGTGATGATGTATAATCAAAGCCAATGGACAAGCCCTGCGGGGATATTGTTTTTGAACGGATCTGGTACTGGCCGGCCCGGCCGGTGAAAATGGAGGTAGCTATGAAACGAATCCTGTGCGCTGTGACGGCGCTGACGCTGTTTATTACGCTTCTGACCGCCTGCGGCGGCCCCAGAACGGCGCTTTCCATCGGCGGCGCGCAGATCAGCAGCGAAATTTATACCTACTACTATGATCTTGTAAAGCGCTCCCCCGAGACCTATCCGGGCGACGCACGGGAGAATGCGGTCAATCTTTGCAAGGAATATGTAGCGGTCAACACGCTGGCAGCAGAGCTTTCCCTTTCCTTGCAGACAAAGCAGGAAGCCTCTGCATCCGCCTGGGTCAATCAGCAGTGGAAGTTTTTTAGCTCGTATTATACGAGTTTGGGGATCAGCAAGCAGGCGCTGATGAAGGTGCGGGAAAATGAAGAGCGCCGGAAGCTGTTACTGGACGCTTATTATGGGGCCGACGGCCTGCAGCCGGTAGCGGATGAAGAGCTGAAAGCTTATTTTTCCTCACACTTCGTCGTCTTTAAATCGATCAACGGCTATCTGACTGACACAAATGATGTGGGCGAGCCAGTGGCGCTCAGCGATGAGCGCGTTGCTGAAATTAAGCAGCAATTTAATACAATGGCGGATAATATCCGCAATGGCACCTCAATCGAGGAGGTCAATACCAAATATTTGGAAGCTCAAAAAAGTGCCGCCGGGGGTGAGCTTGCCGCCTCTGTGATCGACGGCCAAAATACGGATTATCCGGAGGGCTTTTATGAGCAGGTTGCGGCGATGAAGAACGGGGATGTGAAGGTGATTACCCTCTCCACCTTCCTTTATGTGGTACAGAAGATGGACGCTTTGGGTGATGAAGGAAGCTATTTCACCCAGTACCGTACAGACGTGCTGCAGAGCATGAAGGGAGAAGACTTTGAGAAGCTTCTGCAGCAGCGGGAGAATTCCTTTGAAGTGGATGAAAAAGGCGGGACGCTCAAACGGTGCGAAAAGGCTGTGGATGAAAAGCATACGAAGGAGAGCGGCACAGCCCAGGCGGTCAGCGGGGCTGAAAGCACAGGCGCCTCACAACCCCAGCAGACGGAATCGGCTACCTGACTCGGAAAAGCTGTCTCAGTTGAAAATGTGGCACTCCATGCAGCAGGAGGGCTTGACGATGATCTTATGAAACGGGCAGCAGAAAAACACGGCGAAATACACACAAAAATTTGAACAATGCAATCCTGGTGGGGGTTGCGCCGGTTCCGTCAATCATTAGAGGAATACCTGCGGGAGCAGGGAAAAGCCGATATAAACGCACGCGATTTTTGAAGAACGGTGGAAGCCAAAAACGAGTGGAATAAAAATGATAGGTGTAACAAAGCAACGCGGGCCATCCAGTGCCCGCGTTGTTTTGTTAGTACAAACTTTCTTTTTTCCTATGATCGCTGGCTGATTGCCGTCTCCATGGCACGGAACAGGGAAAGCGGATTTTCATAAGGTAGGTCCCCCGCATAATTCCAAACCATCATCCCACCCAGACCGAAATCCATCGCGTAGGCGGTTTTATCATAGATCATTTGACAGCCATTGTAGTAGCGGGGCGAGGTGGCAGTGACTTGAACGGGCGTACCGCCCTGCCATTCTGTCACCTGCTGCGGACCGGTTGCCACGTTGCCGGACCAGCCGAGTTTCTCCGCCTCTGTTTGATAATCGAACCACTGGGCTGCCCGATCCGTGGGCCGCGCATAAAAGGGAACGCCAAAGTCCAGTTGTTCTTTTTGGAAGCCCTTCTTCAATAGGGCGTTGATTTCCGTTACCGCGCAGGGATAGAAGGGCGCATGGTAACCATCCTCATCAAACATATCGTAGGTCATCACCTCCGCCAGATCGATTTTTTCAATAGCCTCCTTAGAGGCTTTGAGCGCCCAGCTTTGCACGGCGATGCCAAGCTTCTTTTCGCCGAGCGCCCCGTCGAGCGAGAGGATAAACTGGTCGAAAACCTCCCAGTCTTTTTTGCGCAGCGGATATTCCCAATCAAAAAAGACGCCATCTAGGCCATATTTCTCGAGGAGCTCTGTGATCGAGCGGATCAGCTTTTTGCCGTTGTCTCCCGTCATAGCCGATTTGTGCAGGTCGGCCTTGGCATACATCGATTCGTTCCAGTCCTCAATTTCTGATGGGGCGTCAGGGCCGAGTAGATTGACATAGAGGTGGACATCCCGTTCACCGACCGCCTCACGTACATTCCGGAGCGCCGTTTCAAAGACCTGCTGTCCGCCGATCTGCTTCCCGCCGATCTCTTTGTCCTGGAAGGAAAGATTCCCATCCTTGTCAAAGGAAAGGCTGCCGAACAGGATTACGTCCGTAATCACGTCGAAATGCTTCTCGCTTATAGCGGCGCGGTCATAGATACTGTCGGTCACGACATAGGAGGTGACGCGGAAATGATCCGGCTTACTGCCTGTAATCCGGTAGGCTTCGATGCCCTCCAAGGTAAAATCGGCGCCGTCTGTTACAACGAGACGCAACGAAGATGTTGTTACCTCCGGGAATGCGCAGTAGCGGTAAGCATCTACCTTATCGTTCTGATAAATGGTTTTATAGTCGTCTCCACTTGGAATCTGGATTTGAAATGCGCGGATATGGGAACCCTTTTCCCGCAGGACGACCGTATTGAGCGTTACCTCCTGTGGAAAGGAAATCTTCAAATAGCTGTTTTTAGAGCCGCTCCATTTGCCATTGGAGATATTGTTGGCCCCATCGTCTTTCATCGAAGCGTTTTCCATCAGATTTTTTTCTGTGATAAAGTCGGCGGATTTTATTCCCGTGCCGCAGCCTGCAAGTTCCAAAAGGAGCAAAAGCGCCAAAAATGCGGCGAGCGAACGATTCATCAGCTTTTTCATATGTCTTATGTTCTCCTCCTAATCACTTATTTATTTTTTACTTTCCTCCAAAAGCTTTTGCTGTTCTTTTTTGCCAAGAGCGTTGGTATTAATCGATTTGCCGAAAACAACAAAGCGGTCAAAGAGGAATTCCGTCACAAAATTGATCAGCATCGTGCCGATTTGCACCAGATAGTAATTCCATCCGATTCTGGTCAGCGCGCCTACCCACCAGGTGGACAGTGGGGAAAACACGGCGTAGTACCCCGCGACCTTGAGCATGGCAAGGGGGACATTGTTGGCGGACTTAAAGGTGAATTTCCGGTTGAAGGTGAAATTCCATAATACAGACAGGACCAGGCCCGTGATATAACAGGCCATCGGCGGCCAATGAAATCCCTCTTTGCAGATGGTGGAGCTGATGATCTGAATGGCTCCGGCGCTTATGGAAAACAGCGTGAATTTGACAGCCTGCAAAAAATTCTGCTTTTTAGTAAGCTTCGGTCTGCCAGGCACAGGGGTGGGAATCGCTGCGCGTTCTTTGGTTTCCTTCATGCATGTGCGCTCCTTCACGATTGATTCAAAAAGCAACCCGAGAGCTGTTTGATGCGGTATGCATAATAACAAATTTTATTATAACAGTCCGTCTGGATATTGTAAAGAATGCATTGAATTTATTTTGAAACGGCATATCATTTATACACTCTGTATAATATAAAAAAGGAGCGTTTTGCATATCCTGCACAACGCTCCGTTCGTTGTTTAAAAAATCCTGCTGCTTTTACCAGTTGATGGTGAACCAGTCGCCCAAGCGGATGGCAAGAGAAGCTTGAATCCCGCCTCCTAATTTTACGTTAAAATTCATGGTAACGCTCGGCATATCATAATAGACCTTCTGAAGCTTCCCATTGGATCCGATCGTAGCCTGAATCGTAGAGGTAGCGTAGGAAATATCAATGCTGTTAAACTTGATCATTCCCTTCACGGCATCCGTGATCTGGCTCTTAGTAACCGTGGAGAAGGCTTTAGAAACGCTGCTCCCCTTTACCTTGAGTGTAACGATATAGTTGCTGCCGCTCTTTTTACAGGTGGCTGAGGTTACATCAGATGCAGTTAGCTTGCTGGAATAACTCTGCCCGGCCACATAGAAATTCTCTTTTTTCTCAGCGGCCGAAGAGTAGGTTTCATTTACAGACTTTGGAGAATCAGAGAGGAAGGCTTTCATCAGCGTATTCGCAGCACTCTGAAGGAATCCATTGCTGATTTCCGGCGCCTTAGCCAAACTCGCCTGACTCTGTGTTTTGGTAATGCTCTTTGCATTCGCCTTCGCGTCATTCGCCGCCGTATTATAATAATTGACGAGTTCCGCCTTCGTCATCTTCGTCGGATCATTATTGTCGGCTTTCGGCGCAGTCGTTTTCTCTTTAGAGGGTTGATGTGGATCTGACATCACGGATGCTTCCCCAGATTCGGAAACAGCCTGCGTGTTCTCTTGCGTGCCGGACTCCGGCACACCGCTTTCGCCGGTTTCTCCGGAGGGGAAAGATTCCTCGTTTGCCGGCTGGTTGACGGATGGGTCCGTGCTTGTATCATCCGTTTTGTCCGATGTGCAGGCAGTCATTGCAATAGTCATCGCAAGAGCCAGTAAAATTGCTAAAAAACGTTTGCTTTGTTTCATGCTTAGAAACTCCCTTCTCTCTCATGTGGGCCCCGATTCCGAAATACTCCATTTTACCCACAAATATATCAGTTCAAAACTAATAGAAATCAGAGATAAAGTCAATATATTACTATTTAAATTTATCTTTTGTTTATATTTAATTAAAATATTGCAAAACAGAACAGGGCTGTGGAAATATCCTCTTGTCAAAACGGAAAAAATCGGATATACTATTAAAAAATCAGCGAAGATGAAAGCTGCGGTTTGACCAGTCTTTTTTAGAGAGCCGATGGATGGTGGGAATCGGCAAAGACGCAAGCCTTTCCACTTTCGGAGCTGCCGGCGAGGAGCTGGAGGGGCGCGCCCGTTACAGCGCGGCAAAAGAGGCCGGAGTTCCGGCAAAATGGGTGGCACCGCGGAAATCAGCTTCCGTCCCATAAGTGGGGCGGAGGCTTTTTATTTTGCCGAAGAGGACTCCGGCACGATCGAGAAAGGAGATCAATATGTTAGACATCAAATTCTTACGGGCAAATCCGGATGTCGTTAAGGAGAATATCCGGAAGAAATTTCAGGATGAGAAGGTTGCGCTGGTCGACGAGGTGATCAAGCTCGATGAAAAATGCCGCGCCGCGCGCACGCGCTGCGAGTATCTGCGCAGCCAGCGCAATGCCATCAGTAAGCAGATCGGGGCTTTCATGGCGAAGGGCCAAAGGGAAGAGGCAGAGCAGGCCAAAAAGAGCGTATCCGATATGGCGGAGGAAATGAACGGCCTCGACGCGGAGATAAATGCGCTCTCTGCACAAATCCGCGAGCGTATGCTGGTCATCCCGAATATCATCGACCCGACTGTCCCGATCGGAAAGGACGACAGCGAAAACGTGGAGCTCGAGCGCTTTGGAGAGCCCCGCGTGCCGGAATATGAGGTGCCCTATCATGTGGAGATCATGGAGCGCTTTGGCGGCATCGATCTGGACAGCGCGCGCAAAACGAGCGGCAACGGCTTTTATTACCTGCGGGGAGATATCGCCCGCCTGCATTCCGCCATCCTTTCCTATGCAAGGGATTTCATGATCGACAAGGGTTTCACCTATTATGTGCCGCCCTTTATGATCCGCGGCAACGTCGTGGACGGCGTGATGAGCTTTGCCGAGATGGAGAACATGATGTACAAGATCGAAGGGGAGGATCTCTACCTGATCGGCACGAGTGAGCATTCGATGATCGGCAAATTTATCGATACGCTGTTGGAGGAAAAGGATCTGCCGCAGACGCTGACGAGCTATTCGCCATGCTTCCGCAAGGAGGTCGGCGCGCACGGCATTGAGGAGCGCGGGGTTTACCGCATCCATCAGTTTGAAAAGCAGGAAATGGTGGTTGTGTGTAAGCCGGAGGAGAGCAAGGAGTGGTTTGAAAAGCTGTATCACTATACCATTGAATTCTTCCGCAGCTTAGATATCCCTGTGCGCTCGTTGGAATGCTGCTCCGGCGACCTCGCCGATTTGAAGGTCAAGAGCATCGACGTGGAGGCTTGGTCACCCCGTCAGCAGAAATATTTTGAGGTGGGCAGCTGCTCCAACCTCGGTGACGCGCAGGCGCGCAGGCTCGGCATCCGCGTGCGCAACAAGGAGAAGGGGAATTATTTCCCGCATACGCTCAACAATACCGTGGTCGCCCCGCCCCGCATGCTGATCGCCTTCCTGGAGAACAACCTGCAGGCGGACGGCTCGGTTGCCATTCCGGAGCCGCTGCGGATGTATATGGGCGGCAAGGACGCAATCCGCTAAAAATGATTCATCAAGTTTGGCTGCGCATTTCCGCGCAGCCGTTTATATTTATAAAAACCATCCTGCGTCACCGGCTGACGGCGCAGGATGGTCCTTTTTCATTCTGTATCCACTCTTGAGCGAAGGCGTTGAATCCCCGCAGGGTGTTGCAAAGCGCTGTGGCGCATTCAGCTTTTTCTTTTCGCGGAAGGGGGAAATATTGCTTTGGCCGCGCCGCTTTTCTCCAGCGCGATTCCCAGCGGCAGGCCCAGCAGGTAGCATACGGCAAACTGGCCGAGGCCTACCTGCACGGCGGCAATCAGGAAACCCGTTAAGGAGGCGGTCTCGCCAGGTGTGAAAAGCGTAATCTGCAGCCCGACAATCACCGCGTTTACAAGCACAGGCGGCAAGGGCGCAAGCACGGGGAGCTTTTTGATCCGCACATTGCGCACTGCACGCGTAAGCAGTGCGGCGATCAGGGAAGCGGCCGTCCCGAAGATCAGGTCTAGTGGATAGGGGCTTGCGAGATTGCCGATCAGGCAGCCGATCGCAAGGCCCGGGACCGCGGCGGGCGTGAAGATGGGCAGGATGGTCAGCGCCTCGGAAAAGCGGAACTGGATGCTCCCATAAGCGAGGTTGAAGACCATGGCGAGGTACGTCAGCGCCGCATAGATGGCGGCGATCATGCCCGCTTGGGCGAGATAAGAAAGGTTTCCTTTTTTCATTTTGTTTTCATCTCCATAGTTTTATTTAATGTCAGGATGGTTTCGAACTGACGTGTTTCGTATCGGTAAACAAGAGGGAACAGCGCCGCCCGGCAGAGTCACTCGGCGTCGCCCCCCAAGACCGTTGTTGCCCCTGTTCACCGATGATAACAATATTCAATTATTTAGATGGAATTCAGGAAGGATTTGAGGTGCGTCAGCGCACGAATAAAGCCGACGATGATCTTCTTCCACCCGGTCGGGGCATTCTGGCCGTTGAGGATCATCAGCAGGCCCTGGGCCATATCCTCCGTAAACATGCTCGCGCTCATGCCGACGAAGCCGCGGATGGGCATCTGAAGCGCCAGGGAGGAGAGCATCTGCGATGTTTCCTCGTTGCCGTTGGCCATCTTGAGGGTGACGGCGTTGACAATCTTGTTGAGCCTTGCGCCCCACGGCGTATCCTTTGCATCCTCCAGATTGCAGTTGAGGTCGAGCGGCTCGCCCTTTTTGCGCTGTGCGGGGGGCAGGGGGCGGCCGATCAGGACCTCGAACTGCTCGTCCGGAATCTCCTGGATGGCACCGCCGTAATAGGCCGGCGCGGTCTGGCGATAATCCGGGACCAAGATCTCCGGTGCCGCGCTCGTTACATCGACCGCGCTTTCCAGACGGATGTCGCGGCTGGAAGCGCCGACGAGGATTTTGTAGGCGCCGCTCTCCACATGCCAGTCGTGAAGATTAACGTTGTAATAGGCGAACGCACGCTCTGTCAGCGTGACGGTGACCGTCTGCTGCTCGCCAGCCTTCAGATAGACCTTTGCAAACCCTCTGAGCTCCTTGGGCGCTTTGAATAGGTTGCTTTCGGGAGCGGCGACATAGACCTGCGCAATTTCTGCGCCGTCAACCTTGCCGGTATTCTTCACGCAGAAGGAGACCTTCAGCTCCTCTCCCTGCTGGATGGCTTCTTTGCTCAGGCGAAGGTTGGAATACGAGAACTGCGTGTAGGAGAGGCCGAATCCGAAGGGGAACCGGACCTCCTTCTCAACCTTATCGTAATAGCGGTAGCCCACAAAAATGCTCTCGCGGTACTCCGTCGTAACCGGGGAACCAGGGAAATGTTCGGCAGTTGGATTATCCTGAAGGCTCATCGGATAGGTTTCCGCCAGCTTGCCGCTGGGATTGACCTTGCCGGTGACGATGTCCGCGATCGCGCCGCCGCCCGCCTGTCCGCCGAGATAGCCATTGAGCAGCGCCTTGACCTTCATGAGCCAGGGCATCTCCACCGGCGCTCCGCCGGAGAGGACGACCGCGACGTTTTCATTCGCTTGACAGACCGCCTCTGCGAGCGCGTTGTGGCTCGCAGGCAGGCGCATATGAAGCCTGTCGTAACCCTCAGCCTCGTAGCTTTCTGTCAGGCCGATGAACAGCAGCACCACGTCGGCCTTCTTTGCCGTGCGGCAGGCATCCTGGATGAGACCTTCGTCGGGCTGATCAGTCGCCTTGTTGTAGCCCGGTGCATACAGTACGCTGACGCCCGCGTCGAGCAGGCAGTCAAAGGCGGAATCGAGCTGTGTGGGGTTGATCAAGGAGCTGCCCGCACCCTGATAGCGGGGAGAGCGGGCCATTTCGCCAATGACAGCCACAGTTTGACCCGCCTTGAGCGGTAGGAGATCTTCTTCGTTTTTCAGCAGGACCATGGATTCGCCCGCAATTTTCCGCGCCAGGCGGTGGTTCGCCTGATGGTCGCAGGTGTAGGAATAGGCTTTTGTCTGCTCAGCGCGGCAGATCAGATCAAGAATCTGGTCCACGCGCTCATCGAGCAGGGATTCGTCAATTTCGCCTGCGCGCACCGCGTCGACGATCTTTTGATCATTCAAGCCGCCGGAGGAGGGCATTTCGAGATTTTGCCCCGCAACAAGACCGGGGACGCGCTCATTGTTAGCGCCCCAGTCTGTGACGACGAGGCCCTTGAAGCCCCAGTCCTTGCGCAGCACGTCGGTCAGCAGCCATTCGTTTTCGGAGCAGAAGGAGCCGTTGATCTGGTTGTATGCGCTCATGACCGTCCACGGTTGGGCCTTTTTGACGGCTATTTCAAACGGGGCGAGATAGATTTCGCGCAGCGCGCGTTCGTCCACAACAGAATCGACCTTCATGCGGCGCGTTTCCTGATTGTTGCACGCAAAATGCTTGAGCGAGGTGCCCACGCCCTTTTCCTGCACGCCGTTGATAAAGGCCGCGCCCATCTCTCCTGCGAGCAGCGGATCCTCAGAGAAATATTCGAAATTGCGCCCGCACAGGGGGGAGCGCTTGATATTGACACCGGGGCCGAGCACCACGCTCACGCCCTCCGCAAGGGCCTCCTGCGCAATCGCGCCGCCCATTTCATGCAGCAGCTCCGGGTTCCAGGAGCAGGCGGTCGTGGCAGCCGTTGGGAAGCAGGTGGCGGGCTCGCTGCCGTTGATGCCGAGGTTGTCCTGGCTGCCGGACTGCTTGCGCAGGCCGTGCGGGCCGTCGCAGACCATAATCTCCGGGATGTTGAAGTTTTCAAGCCCCTTCAAATGCCAGAAATCCTTGCCGGAGCAAAGGCTTGCCTTTTCCTCCAGCGTCATCTTGCTGATCAGATCCTGATGTTTCATCTTAGTCTCCTTCCATTCCTTTACTGCCCGAAAACCCGTAAAAGAGCAGCCATTCGTTCATCAGGCGGCTCCAGCGTACCGTGAGCGGATGATATCCGTCCCCATTTTCCGGGGCGGCGAGGCCCTGCCCGTGATCTCCATAGGGGAACAGGTGCATTTCCACCGGCACATTGCGCTTTGCCAGCGTATCACATAGCGTCAGGGCGGTATTGTAATTGATCAGGCCGTCGCGCATCGATTGCCAGAGAAAGGTTGGGGGGAACTGCATCTCTTTTTCCAGCACAACGTCGAAATAGGCGACGAGATTAAATTCATCGTCCTCTTCGTATTCCTCTTGAAACATGACGGCGGCATAGCCCAGCAGCAGTGCGTCTGGCCTGGAGGACACGCGCTCGACGGGATCAGAAGCGCCTGGGTTGCCATCATCCGCATAGGCGCAGGAGATGAATGCGAGGTTGCCGCCCGCAGAAAAGCCAAGCACGCCGATCTTATCCGCCAGGATACCCATCTCCTCAGCATGGTAGCGCAGATAGCGCACCGCACGTTTGGCGTCGAGCAAGATGACGTCGCGGGAATAGGGGACGACGCGGTAGTCAAGCACTGCGGCGTGCACACCCGCCTGATTGATCTTCTGCGCAACGACCTTGCCTTCATGCACAGCCTTGCTTGTATAGGAGCCACCGGCCATCACAATGACGCAACCTCGTTTCCCCTCACCGGGAGCGGGGAAAAAGGTGATGGATGGCTTGCGCTGCCCGATGGCTTCTTCAAAGCCGGGTACCTCCCCGGCCCACAGCGGAAGCTGCGTGTCCTCGCGGAGCATTTCCGCCCAGGGAGCGTCGGGGTTCAGATTCCCCCAGATATCATAAGTATCGGCCAAAATAAAAAACCTCCTTGTCGCAAAAACGGCCTTACATTTTTGCAGGTGCACGTTCTCTCTCATTCCGGTTGCTCCGAAAGCACGGCGCAACCTGCGGATATCCCGGTCTATCCAAGTATTTAAAAAGATTATACACGGTTGCTGAAAAGAGTGCAATCTCTATTTTAAAGTTTAGGGGACGGCAAATCATAAACAGAATGTTTATTTTTCTATCGAGAATGATATAAATTCTTGATTAAAAATTAAAGGTAAAACCGCACCGGGATAAATAGCGCACAATAAAAGAATTATAATAAAAACGAACCTTTGCAGAGGTTGTAATTTTTTTTGGGGGGGAGCAGCCAGGCAGGTTTTGCCTGCGTTATCTTATTTCCGCCTGGAGGACGGAGCAAGGAGACAATCAAATGAAAACAACCATGAAAAAAATTTCAGCGTTTATGATGGCCTGCTGCCTTCTGATCTCTTTGGCGGCATGTCAGGGACCGGGAGCAGCCGACATCACGAACGGCAGTGTGCCTTCGCAGAATGTGGCGGAACAAACCGGTGATACGCTGCCCGTAGACGATACACAGGAGAGCGCCTCTCACGCTTTTGATGCCGGCTCTGAGGCCACCTCCGCCGCATCCCCCAATCATCGGCCGGTGGAGACCGTAAAGCCGGGTTCCGCCACAACGAAGCCACCCAAGCAGAATCAAAAGCCTTCCACCACGGCAGAGATCGTCGCCTATTTCAACGCGGCGGCCAACAAGGTCAAAACGGAAAAGCCGGGGCTGACGAAAACAGAGAAGATCTCCTTTCAAGTTCAGGGAGACAGCGCGATTGCAGGGATTGCAAACCAGGTGCAAAAGGCATTGAAGAACACGCTGAATCCGGATCCGATTACGGTCAAAAAGGGCGCAAGCCATAACGCAGTCTTTCCGGTGGAAAATCAGTCGTGGGCAAGCCGCCTGTCTGCCGACGCGGTATCGTCCGCATCCTGTGTGGAGAAGAACGGCGCATATCTGATCACGATCCGTTTGAAGGATGAGCACATCTCCTATGAGCAGGCGAAAAAACCGCTCCAGACGAGGCACGGGCAGGTGGTTGATATTCTCAAGACCAGCGAGATCGAGGAGCAGATGAAGGGCCTGAGCTGGCTAATCACAGTGCATGATCTCGATCAGACGTATTCGGGTACGACAATCACCTGCACGGTTGACAAGCAGAGCCAGAAGATGCGCTCAGCGCATTATCGGATCATCAGCCACGCTGTCATTCGGGCGAGTGCGCCGCTTGTCGGAGATACGACGGTCAACGCGACGCTTACCTTCAATCAGGAATATCAATTCTAAGCGGACAATCGGTCAGCCGGCACGCTCTGACGCGCCGGCTGATTTTTTCGCTATTTGGGGATTGCGTTTTGGGGCGATCTGGCTTACACTATTCTTTAAATAGGCTTATGCGTTGGTTTGTGCGGACGTTTCAAGAGAAGCGTTCACCTTCTTGATAGCGGCCCAATTCTGATTATGCTCCTCAAGCGTTTTGGCATAATAGTACTTGCCCGCTTTGTCTGTAGCAAAGTAGAAATATTCTGTCTGCTCCGGATAGAGAGCTGCTTCGATCGCGTCCCGCCCTGGATTGCAAATGGGGCCTTCCGGAAGGCCTGTGCATTTATAAGTATTATAATAGCTGTTAAAGCGATCTTTATCTTCCGTCAGATAGGGCTGAACGTCCTGCTCCAGATAAAAAATCGTCACATCGCATTCCAATTTTGGATGGCTTTTGCTCTTTAGACGATTGTGCAAGACAGAGGAGACTGTCTTCATCTGCTTGGGGTCTCCTGCCTCTGCCTGAATGATGGAGGCGAGCGTGAGGACGTCGTCGATACTCATACCGATTTCCTTGGCGCGGGTTTTATACGCATCTGTTATTTTTGTCTCCAGATTATTCAGCATCTTCTCAATGACGCGTTCTGGCGTATCGTTCTTATAAAATTCATACGTATCGGGAAACAGATAGCCTTCCAGAAGGAACGCTCTGTTTTCCCATTCGCCAATTTCCTGCACGAGCGCGCTGTCGTAGGAACCGCGGTTGATCTGCGTGAGAAATTCGGCGCGTGTAAACAATCCGTTCTGTTCCATCAGCGCGCCAATGTCCGCAGCGGTGGAGCCCTCCGGAATGGTAATACGTACCGTATTGGATTGTGTGGTATCCTCCTGTCCCGGCTGCTGCGCGGTGCAGGCGGTCAGACACAGGCATAGGATACATAGCAGGGAAATGATCCGCAGTTTTTTCATAGACAGCTCCTTTTCACGATTCATGCAGTATAGCTTTCCCTATCTATTGTACGCAAAATTCTGTCGAATGCAAGTTTTTCCGGCAAAAACCATGCGCCCGCAGAAAGGAAAAAGATGGAGGTTTCTGATGAAAGATTTTTTTCTTACATTATGGCAGAATGATCTTCTGAGGCTGACGCTGGATTCTGCTTTCAAGCTGGTTCTTGCCGCTATATGCGGCGGTTTTATCGGCTATGAGCGAGAACATTCTCACCGCCCCGCCGGATTCCGGACGCATATCCTCGTGGCGGTCGGATCGGCGCTGGTGATGATCACGTCAAGCTTTCTTTCCCAGCAGTATGAAGGCATGATAGATATCGACCCCACGCGTATGAGCGCGCAGGTCATCAGCGGCATTGGCTTCCTCGGCGCAGGTACAATTCTGCGTGAGGGCTTCAGCGTCAAGGGCCTAACGACTGCCGCGAGCCTGTGGGCGGTTTCCTGTGTCGGCATCGCAGTAGGCTCCGGATTTTACGTGGGCGCTCTGATTGCAACGCTGGTTATCTATATTACACTCAACCTGCTCAAGCGGGTTTCCGCGCGCGGAAACGCAGGAAGAAATCTTTACGTTGAGGTAGAGGACGTCGGGGTGCAAGCTTCCCGCGTGGGAAAGGTGATCCGGCGCTGCGGCGGGGATCTGGCTTCCATGGAGCTGCTCAATGTGGACGGCGAGGAAGGAAAGCGTAAAAAGGCGCCGGTGCTCAAGATTCTGGTTTACACCCGTAACCTCCATGAGCTCGACCTGATCGTAGAAAGTATCCGCGCGGTTGACGGCGTACAGGACTTGTATGTTGAATAAAAGAAACGCAGTCAGGAGAAAACGACAGGATGCAAACCATACGACGCAGCTATAACCACACGCTCTATGCCAGCTATCTTGGTTATATCACGCAGGCAATCGTCAATACCTTCGTGCCGTTGCTTTTTCTGATCTTCCAGAGTACTTACCAAATTTCGCTGGAGCGGATTACGTCGCTCGTTACGGTCAACTTCGGTATCCAGCTCGTCGTGGATCTGCTCAGCACCAAATGGGTCGATAAAATCGGATACCGGATTTCTATTGTGACGGCCCATATCTGTGCTGCTGGGGGACTCGCCGGGCTGGGGATTTTTCCGGATCTGTTTCCAGATCCGTACTGGGGGCTCTTACTTGCCGTCGGGCTATATGCGGTTGGCGGCGGGCTGATCGAGGTGCTGGTCAGCCCGATTGTAGAGGCCTGCCCAACGGAAAAGAAATCGGCGGCGATGAGCCTGCTGCATTCCTTTTATTGCTGGGGCTGTGTGCTGGTGATCCTGACATCGACACTGTTTTTCTCGATCTTTGGCATTGCAAATTGGCGGATTCTCAGCCTGGTCTGGGCGGCGCTTCCGTTTTTCAACGCCTTTTATTATTCACAGGTTCCGATTGCCACCCTGCACGAGGCGGAGGAGGCGATGCCGGCCCGCAAGCTCTTTTCCAGCGGTGTTTTCTGGACATTTGCCCTGCTGATGGTATGCGCGGGTGCGTCCGAGCAGGCGATGAGCCAGTGGGCATCCGCCTTTGCAGAATCCGGGCTGCAGATCTCCAAAAGTGTTGGAGATTTGGCTGGCCCATGCATGTTTTCCATTCTAATGGGGTTTACCCGCGTATTCTACGCAAAATTCAGTGAGAGAATCAATTTAGCCGCGTTTATGATGGGGAGTGGTATTCTCTGTATCGTGAGTTACCTGCTCGCGTCCCTGTCACCATACCCGCTGCTTTCCCTGGTTGGCTGTGGATTGTGCGGCCTGTCCGTGGGGATTTTGTGGCCGGGGGCCTTCAGCCTGGCCTGCGCTGCCTGCCCGAAGGGCGGAACCGCCATGTTCGCTTTGCTTGCGCTGGCGGGGGATTTGGGCTGCTCCGCCGGGCCGTCTCTGGTCGGCTTTGTTTCGGATGCGGCGCAGGGGAACCTCAAGGCCGGCCTGCTCTTGGCGATCGGGTTTCCCATCCTGCTGCTCTTCGGCCTGCTGGCGTGCAAAAAGATGGTACGGAACAAGTGAGATTCAGGCCGCATTTATTTCATGATAAAAAAACCGCCCTCTGGACAAAGATCCAAAGGGCGGTTTGTCGTTGATATCCTGCGTAAACAGAAAGAGGAACCGGTTATCTCTTGGAGAACTGCGGTGCACGGCGTGCGCCTTTGAGGCCGTACTTCTTCCTTTCCTTCATCCTCGGGTCGCGGGTGAGGAAGCCGGCCTTCTTCAACGCGGGGCGGAGCGCCTCGTCATACTGAAGCAGAGCACGGGAGAGGCCATGCCGGATTGCGCCGGCCTGGCCGGTCACGCCGCCGCCGGTAACGCGGCAGACAATATCGAATTTCTCGGTCGTACCCGTCAGCGCGAGAGGCTGGCGGACGATGAGCTTCAGGGTTTCAAGGCCGAAATACTCATCAATATCCCTGTCGTTGATCGTGATCTTGCCCGTGCCGGGATAAACGCGCACGCGGGCAACGGATTTTTTTCTGCGGCCGGTGCCGTAAAAATAAGGATTGCTATCGTACATATTCCTTCTCCTCCTTCCTTAAAACGCCCATTCCTGAGGCTTCTGAGCAGCGTGCTTATGCTCTGCGCCCTTGTAAACGCGCAGGCGGGTCAGCGCATTGCGACCGATCACCGTATCCGGAATCATGCCCTTGACGGCGAGCTGCATCGCAAAATCGGAGCGCGTCCTCATCAGCGTGCTGTACTTGACCTCTTTGAGGTGGCCGATATAGCCGGAATGATGATAATACATCTTTTGTTGGAGCTTATTGCCCGTCAGGACGGCCTTGTCCGTATTAATGATGATGACATGGTCGCCGCAGTCGGCGTTGGGCGTAAAGGTCGGCTTGTGCTTGCCGCGCAGCAGGATGGCGGCCTGGGCGGCTACGCGGCCCATCGGCTTGCCGGCTGCATCAAGCACATACCAATTGCGGGTAATGTCGCCCGCCTTCGGCATATAGGTTGACATAGTAAAACCTCCATTTGCATCGTCTTACCTTTTTCAGTGCCTGCCTAGCATACCATAAGCGAGCGAAGCTGTCAAGCATTTTTCTCGATTTTTTAATTTACCGATGCTGTACTTTTGAAATCTTCCGTTTTCTCTGTTTTTCATAGCAAATGCTCGCGTGTGAAAAACGAAAATCAGCAGCCGAGGGAGCGCGGCGGATGTATATTTAAAAAAAGATAGACAATCATTTTACTATGCGCTATAATCTGGGTATCTGGAGGAAATCTCTGGAAATTACTGAAAGTTGGGAGAATGGATCATGAAAAAATATGTTTGCACCGTCTGCGGTTATGAATACGATCCGGAGGTCGGTGACCCTGACAACGGAATTGCCCCCGGCACTGCTTTTGAAGACCTTCCCGAGGATTGGGTCTGCCCGCTGTGCGGCGTAGGCAAGGATCTCTTCGAGGAGGCGTGAGCCTGCCCCAAAGGAAAGAGAGGCGTTTGGAAGATGGATCAGACCGCACTGTTTAAGCTCTCCTACGGCCTGTATGTCGTAGGGGTGAAAAATGGCGATTCCTTCGGCGGCTGCATCGTCGACGCCATGATGCAGGTCACCTCCGATATGCCGCCGCTGATGATGCTTGGCAGCATGCGCAACACCCTGACGAACCAGCTCATCCGGGAGACCGGGGAATTCACCGTCTCTGTCCTGCGGGCGGATGCCGACCCCTTCCTGATCGCAAATTTCGGATTCCAGTCCGCACGGAAGACAGAAAAGTGGGGGAATGTGGAGTACGCCGTCAAGGATGGTCTGCCCGTATTGCTCGACGCCGCCTCCTACCTGCGCTGCCGCGTCCTGGAGGAGAAGAATCTCTCCACGCATACGGTTTATACCTGCGAGGTAACGGATGCGTGGAACGGCGACGGGGAGCCTCTGCTCTACAACGACTATCAGAAGCATATGAAGGACGCCACCCGCAAGGCATTCCAGGATTTTCTGAACAGAAAAAAGGCGGAGGTAGCCCCGCCGCAGGAGCACAGGGAATCTCAATGGGTCTGCTCGGTTTGCGGGTATGTCTATGACGGAGACGTGCCGTTTGCGGATCTGCCGGAAGATTGGAAATGCCCGCGCTGCGGGCAGCCGAGGTCTGTGTTTGTTAGGCAATAAACGCAAAGTGATGCCTGGAGGCGGCGGGGCTGCCTCCGGGCTTTTTTCACTTCGTTGATTTTTCTCTCTGATTTTTGGAGAGGATAGTTGCTTTTTTCGCCGCGGCGTGGTAAAATAACATTCACCCTTAACAGGGCATACAATTTGATACCCGCCCGTGGCGAAGCTGGATATCGCAGCAGATTCCGATTCTGAAGGCCGGGGGTTCGAATCCCTCCGGGCGGGCCACACCTGCGGTGAGCAAATTGCCCATCGCAGGTTTTCCTTTTTGATCGCTGATCGCCCGCGTCTGATGGTGCTTTTGTACTGCGTAGCCGTCACAGAGCTTAGCTATGGCCATCAAAAAGCCCAGTTTGAAGCGATGGAGCATTAGCAGGCGCTATTATGCCTAAGGGGCTGAGCAGGGAGCGTAACACAATCGTAGAAATGAACCCACGGGCCGTCTGGCAGATCTGCCGGGCGGTCTTTTTTGCTTCGGTAACCCTTTTTTCATGCAAACAAAAGCCTTCCGCAAGGAATTCGTAACTTTTTTGTAAGTTACGGCCTTTATGATAAGGTTAAGATCAAAAGAGATACGGGAGGCTTTTCTCATGAAGATGAATATATTGGTAACCCTCAATTCCGGCTATATCAAACCTTTGACTGTTATGCTCAACTCTCTGCTTGACTCGAATCCAAACCGCAATTTCCGCGTTTTTGTGGCGCACTCCTCCCTGACAGAGCAAAATTTCCGCTATCTCAAGGAGCATGTGCCGATGGAGCATTGCGAATTTGTAAACGTCCAGGTGCCGAACGCGATGTTCGCGGATGCACCCGTTCTGGAGCGCCTTCCCAAAGAGACGTATTACCGCTTGTTTGCAGCGCAACTTTTGCCGCGGGATGTCAACCGCGTTTTGTATTTGGATCCGGATCTAGTGGTCATCCGTTCGATCGACCAGCTGTACCGCCTAGACTTTCAGGGGAATCTGTTTGCAGCGGCGTCGCACCAGTTTGGCCCGATGCAGTGGCTCAACCGCACGCGGCTGCATATGCCGGAGGGCGGCAAGTATATCAATGCGGGCGTGATGCTGATGAATCTGAGCCTACTGCGCGAGATTCAGGATGTGCAGGCGGTTTTTGACTATATCCGTGAAAACCGGAAGAAGCTCTATCTGCTCGATCAGGATATCCTGAACGGCCTGTATGGCGGCAGCACTCTGGCCATTGACGCGCTGCTCTATAATCTGGACGACCGGTATCTGCTCAATCACAATCTCCTGACCCGCCCGAGCCGCCATGTCGACATGGAATGGGTTGAAGAAAATGTGGTCATTGTGCATTACTGCGGGAAAAGCAAGCCCTGGAAGGCGGATTACAAGGGAAAGCTCGGCTTCTTCTACGAGCGCTACAGCGGCTGTCTTGAAGAGGAGAATGTGAAAAGGGCAAGCCGAAATCCCATGTTTGGCGTTGCGTAAAATCTTTGGACGGCTTACCTGATCCAAATATAGAGAATGAGCTTTTGATGCCCCAAAACGTTTTAGGGAGCTTTATGAGGTCAGACAATTGGTCGCATGAGAGGCTGATTTATCGATTATATATGCATTTCGATGCTATATTTTTATCTTACAAATATTTTCACTGGAACGCGACCCTTGTTTTGCACCTTCCCTATTAGCGTAGCACGGGATTGCAAATAGTGAAATTGGTTTTATAGACAGATATATAACAGCTCCCCCGGTTGATCCGGGAGAGCTGATTTGGAAAGGGTATTTTTATATAACGGTTATTTGGAATTCGCCTGAGTAACCAGTGAGGGCAATCTCGATGCTGTTGCTGCCGGCTGGCAGCGTTAGCGTTTCGGAGAACGCGCCGCTGTCCTCCAGCAGGGTTTTGGGAGCATCGTTACCGGAGTGGAAAAGAACCTTTGCATGCCCTCCCGTACCGCTCATCGTGCAGGAAACGGTAACTGTATCGCCCGCCGTTCGTTTCAGCGCCGTGCCGCCGAAGAGGATCTCCGTGCCGCTGAAATCATGGTATGTGGCGGTATAGGAGCCAGTGTAACCATCTTCCCCGGGGATTCGTGTGCCCTGCAGGGCGGCATCTGGTGTGCAGATGAGCTCCCCGGCCGCCTGGAGCACCTTGTTGTAATATTGAAGGATCGTATCCTTGTCACAGGCCGTCACGCCGGAGAGGATGCAGCAGACGGCAAGGATTGTGGCCAGAAGCGATAAGATACGGATGAAGAAATGATTCATGGGTTTTAGAATCCTCCTTTCGGATCGCCTCTCATCAGCGTTCTCTCGAACGGATCATTTTCCGGCTGCCGAGGAAGGTGGCGAGGAAGTAGCCGCCGTAGATCACTAAAAACAGCAGCGCCGCCATGATGATGTTGGGCAGGGCGTTGAGATTACCGAACTGTGCGATCGCATTGTTGACCACATAGATGCCGACGACGGAATGGATGACCGCGAGCCCCAATGGAAGCATGAAATAGGCGAGAATTTGCATAAACAGCGCGCGGTCGATCATCTTGCTTGGCGCGCCAAGCCGGCGCAGGAGCCGGTAGCGCTCCGTATTGTCGGATGCCTCGGAGAGCTGTTGCAGCGCAAGCACGGCCGCGCAGGTGATCAGGAAGACGACACCGACATAAATGACGAAATAGGAAATCATCAATTTCGTGCCGCCGCTCTCCATATAGAGTTCGTAGTGCGAGGAGGATCTCGTATAAGGGCGCGGCGCGTCTTTACCCTTGCCGTAGAGCGCCGCAATTTCTGCGGTGAAGGCGTTGTCGCCCTCTTCGCCCGGCTTCGTATAGTTGGCGTTGAGGAGGGCTGTCATCGGTTCGCAGCGTTTCGCAATTGCATCCGGGATGATCAACGTGCCTCTCTCCATGGACATCATGCTGTCCTGCAGCTGATAGGGCTGGATTTCCAGGCCGGAGGGGCGCAGTACGGCTCCGTTGATCGTAAAGGTCTGCCCCTGCCCGACATACGCTTCCAGAATACCGCGCATTTCTTTGACATTGCAGACCACGGCATATTCGTCGGAAGCCAGCGAAATGGGGGCTTCCCCGCGCAGGGTGAGCAGCTTGTTGTAATCGGAGAGGCTGATCAGCGGAATGGAATATTCGGAGTCATTATCGTCCATATAGGTAGTGCCCATGTTTTCCTTCGCAAAATCGTAAAGCGTCTGAAAGGTCAGGTCGCCTGCATGATACAGCCAAACCTGCGTGTAGCCGCTGAACTGCTTCGTAAAATCGAAGCCGTGCGCCTTGAGATTCGCCTCAATATCCTGCGGGCCCTTTTTCTTGCTCTGGCTTATGAGCGTAATATCGTACGGTGCAGTCTTGTCCACCTGACCAGCCATCACGTCCACCGCGCCGAGGCCGCAGGAGAAGGTGCCGATCGTAACCAATAGCATAATGCAGATGATGGACATGGAGAGGAAATTCGTATTGATCTTGCTGTTGAGCTGGCGCAGGATGAACATGTTGAGCCCCTTATAATAGAGCCGTTTATTCCCCTTCGCAATCCGAAGCAGGAAGCCGGAGAGAGAGAGAAAAAACAGCACTGTGCCGATTGTGCCAAGGATAAGGGAGGCATAAAACTGGTTATCGAGCATAAACATCCCGTTGTCGATGATGAGATAGTAGGCCGTGCCAAGGCAGGCGAGGGACAGCAGGAAGACCACCACGTAGACCCAGAGCTTGTTGATGCGCAGCGTCTCGTTTTTGCGCCCGCCGTGGATCAGGTCAATGAGCTTGTATTTTGAAACGGTGCGGATATTGAAGAGCATCACGACGAGGAAGATCACGCCGAAATAGAGGATCGTCTTGAGCAAAGAATCCTTGGAAAAGGTAAAGGCGAAGTACTTCATTGGAACATTCATCAGCTTCGCTGTCAAAACGCTCATGCCCTGCGAGGCGGCAACGCCGATCAGAAGGCCGACGCCGAGGGAAAATAGGCCGATGATAAAGGTCTCCGCCGTCAGGATGCGGGAGATTTTCCCCCGGTCCATGCCGAGCGTCATATAGAGGCCGAGCTCGCGCTTGCGGCGCTTGATGAGAAAATTATTGGCATAGAGGATCAGGCCTGCCAGCACGAAGGAGATGAATACAGAGAGATAACTGAGCATTTCCGTGCCGGTTTGCAGAAGGGCGTGCTGCTGCTCGGAAAGAAGGAGAATCGTCTGCTGCGATTCCACCGCATTGAACACATAGAAAAGGCATACGCCGAAGGAGAGCGTCAGAAAATAGACCACATAGTCGCTCAGGCTTTTCTTGACGTTTTTAAATGCAAGCTTATAAAACATCGCCGTTGTCACCTCCCAGAAGGGTCACAACCTCGATGATCTTCTCAAAGAAGGCCTTGCGCGTGTCTGTGCCGCGCAGCAGCTCGTTGAAGATCCTGCCGTCCTTGATGAAGAGGATGCGCTTGCAGTAGCTCGCAGTGAAGGCGTCATGCGTGACCATGAGGATCGTCGCGCCGAGCTCGCTGTTGAGCGTTTCAAAGCTTTCGAGCAGCATACGCGCAGATTTGGAATCCAGCGCGCCGGTCGGCTCATCCGCAAGGATCAGGGAGGGGTTGGTGATGATTGCCCGCGCACTTGCAACGCGCTGCTGCTGGCCGCCAGAGAGCTGATACGGATATTTTTGCAGGATGCCGTCGATCTCAAGCCGCTTGGCAACATTGTGCACACGACGATCGATCTCCTTGGCGGGCGTGCCGATGACGGTCAGCGCCAGGGCGATATTCTCAAAGGCGGTCAGGGTGTCGAGAAGATTGAATTCCTGAAAGATGAAGCCGAGCTGCTCGCGGCGGAAGCGGGAGAGCTCCTTTGGCTTGAGCGTGGTGACATCCTGCCCACGGATGAAGATATGGCCCGCTGTGGCGGAATCGATGGTAGAGATGCAGTTTAAAAGCGTCGTTTTGCCGCTGCCGGAAGCGCCCATGATGCCGATGTATTCGCCATCGGTCACAGTGAAGCCGATGTCATTAACTGCTTTTGTGACGTTTCCGCGGTTCCCGTAGTATTTTTCGAGATGTTCCACCTTTAAAATGGATTCCATAAATGAATGACCTCCTGTATACGCAGCGGCTGCACGGCCGCTTAAGATGGTTCCATTTTAACAGCGGTGAACGAAAGCTGCCATCGGAGAACCTTACTGCTGCCGAACAATTTTGTAAGGTTAAAAAGAGCGCATTGCTCCCTTGCAGCCTGTCAAAAAAGGTTCGTTTTAGCCCTGCCGTGCGCGGCAGGGGCAAAAATCTCCTCACGAGCCACGCAGAAAAGTTGCTGCGGGCGCTGCCTTGGCATCCCGCCAGCGCCCAGCGCAGCCGGTTACGAAGCCGATCAGAAACCACGCTTTTTTATGTACTTTTTCTTTTCTTAAACTTGATCGAGAAGCTGCATTTTGCGCTGATTCCCATTACGTATCTTTTGAGAGATCGTGCATCGTGCCGCTGGGGAAAATCAGGTGCACCGTGGTCCCCTTTCCCTCAATTGAAAACACGGAGATCCCCAGCCCGATTTTATCGCACAGCCGCTTGCTCAGATAAAGGCCGAGGCCGGTGGCTTTTGAAAATTTCCGCCCGGTCTCGCCGGTAAAGCCGCGATCGAATACCCGCGGCAGATCGGCCTGACGAATGCCGATGCCGTTGTCCTCAATCGAAAGGGAGACGCCGTTTTTCTCCTGCTTGGCGTACAGGCGGATGGAGGGGGAGGCGCTGCGGTATTTGATTGCGTTGACAAGAATCTGGTTGAGGATAAAATCCGTCCATTTTACGTCTGTAAGCACGATAAAATCAAGGTTTTCCAACGTCAGCCCGATCTTGCTTGCAATCATATCCTTCGCATTGCGGCGCACGGAGGCGTTGACCAGTTCGCGCAGGGAAACAGGGCGAATGAGGTAATCCTTTTCAACGCTGCCGCTTCTCGCATAAAAAAGCGCCTGCTCGAGGCAGCCCTCAATGCGGCGCAGATCGTCCGATACACTGGCTGGAACGGAGCCGGTATCATTTTCGAGCGTGAGCTTGGCCGCGGCGAGCGGTGTTTTGACCTCATGCATCCACGCTTCGATATATTCCCTGTACTCCTCCTCCTGGTGGCGGTAGGTGGCAATTTCATCATTCATGGATTTATTGCACTCCTTCAAGACGCGGTAAAGAATTTGCCCTTCCAGAAAATCGGGCTCGTCAAGCACCTCACACAGAAGGTTCTTTCGGTCGAGTACGTCCAGGCTGCGCAGCAGGCGGCCATAATAGGAGCGCTTGCGTGCGTATTCCACGATGACCGGCAAAAGGACGGCAAGTCCCTCCAGGATCAAAATTGACACAATTGTAGCGCCGGACTGGCGCAGTGCGCTAAGCAGGGCCCAGGTGAATCCCATGCAGGCGATGCTCATCAGAAAGTATAGGAGCTTTGAACGAAGAAACGAAAAGAATTTCACCTTTACCAGACCTTTCCTGGAAGTGGTTTGATCAGACGGTATAGCCCTGCCCGCGCTTTGTGACGATATAGTCCGGCGCGCCGATATCCGCAAGCTTTTTGCGCAGGCGGTTGATATTGACGGTCAGCGTGTTATCATCGACAAATTCGTTAGACTGCCAGAGCTCGTTCATGATCGTGTCCCGGCTGACGATTGTTTCCCGGTGGCGGATGAGCAGATGGAGAATCCGTGTTTCATTTTTGCTCAGCTCTGCTTCCTTGTCGCCGCAGCGGGCGATGCTACGGGAGAGACTGAGCGAAATACCCTTCCAGGAGAGCTCAGCCGCCTCCTCCGGGCTGCGGTAGGACCGCTTGAGGACAGAGGAGATGTGCGCGAGCAAAATCTGCGTGTTGTATGGCTTGGTGATGAAATCATCCGCACCCAGATTCATGCTCATCAGCTCATCCACCTCGCTGTCGCGGCTGGTCACAATGATGATCGGGATGGCGGAGGCCTTGCGGATCTCCCGGCAGATATAGTAGCCGTCATAAAGCGGCAGATTGATGTCGAGCAGGACAAGGTCTGCATTGGCCTGTAGAATATCCTCCACGATATGATCAAAAACGGTGGGCGCGCAGATCTCATATCCATAGCGCTGCAAAAGTGCAGACAGCTCGTCCCTGATTTTGGGGTGGTCCTCCACGATCATGATTTTCATTAGAAACCCTCCTTCCGGTGCTGGACAAACCAAATCCGAGATCCCGATCCTGCCCGGCGGCCATTGATAGGATTCCCCGTCTGGATCATTCTTTGCACCAGGTATTGCTTGATGGCCTGCCTTCTTCCTGAAGGCTGCTTCCCGAGTCGGCAGGTTTGGCGCCCCTGCTCCAATTCCCAAGCAGCCTGAGCGGCTGCGAATTACGTTTCCTCCTGGTCTGCCATCCATTTTGCCAGCTGGTCCGCGAGCGCGGAATTGCCGCGCGGGGCCTGCTCTTTTTTCTGCTTTTCCAGATATCGGCGCCCGTCGCTCTTATTTGCGTCCGCCGCTTTTTTACGCTTTTCAAAGTCAAAGGTCGGCGGGCTCCTCCGTGGGGATGATGGCGTGGTGGTCCGTGACCTTTTGATTATTGACAATATATTGTGTTGGAATCGGCCTTGTATGCAGGCGGTGCCGAGGCGGATTGGCTCGTTGGCCTCAATGTTACGCGCTCACCTGCAAGCACAATGCACAACTCTCCGCCGGGCGTGGAGCGAGGTATCGCGCAACGCTCGGCTTTTCCGCGAGTACTATCGTTTTTCCCATGGAGCGATCCTTTCCGTCATCCCAGCCAAGGCAATTCCAGAAGCGTGAAGAGGATGACATCGAATGTAAAATTAACACCTGCGTAAACATAAGCGCCCATGCGCAGCCGCCGGACGGGTTTTGTCTGCGGAAGCGTGCAGTAGAGCAGGCCGCAGGCAGCGAGCAGTAGGATATCTGTATAGAAAAAAACGCGCTGCCCGGAGGAATAGATCGTGGGGGAGAAGCTGATCGTCATCGCGCTGGCATAGGCCGCCATGAGGCATAGGAAGATGCCCGCATGCACCGCATCCCGCTTTACAATCAGCAGGATCAGGCTGATGCCCGCGCAGGCAAGGATACACAGCGAACCGAGCGCGATCGTAAGATAGGCAGCCCAGCCAAGGCGGTTCCCTGTGAAGGCAGCATTGAGCCATTGAAAGCCGCCGCGCTGCGTCGCAGCCATGAGGAGATTGAAGGGGACGCAGAGAAAAACATGAATCCCATTCAAGACGGCGAGCAGGATTTTGAGCCATTTTTTCGGAAATACCTGATACAGGGCCATGCCGAGAAAGGCGAGCAGCAAAATGGAGATGAGCTGAATATAAAAGAATTGATGGGTCAAAAGATTGATAAAACCACCGCACAGCTTGCGCAAAAGGGAAAGCTGCGCAAATTCCGGATAGGAAACGGCGGCCTCGCCCGTAGAACGTACGGATGCGCCGGGCGCGGTCAACATCCATACGGTTTCCACCACAATCAGGAAGAGCTGCGGTAAAAAGAGAAACCGGAAACGCTTTTCTTTGATACAAAGCGCTACAAACAAAATCAGAAAGAAGGTAAGCGTCAGCACACAGGACTGCTCCTGCGAAGCAGCAAGCACTGCAGCGAGGCACCAGAGCGGCAGGAACCCATACCGTACCTTTCCGCCGAACAGAAGCGTCACAAGCGGGGAAAGGGTGCAAAGCATCGCCGCCATCGGCCAGGCGTAAAAGAAGGAAGCAGAAAACCAAAAGGCGGGCGAATTTAAAGACAAAAAGAAAATCATCCATAGGGACAGGCTTGCGAACAGGATACGCTCGCGCAGCGGAACATCCCCTGCTGCAAGTGTATATAGCCTGCAGAAAAAATAAGCGATGGAAAGCAGCATGCCGAAATTTGCGAGCTTCCAGCAAATGAGCGGGGCCTTTAAAAATACCATCAGAAGGAATTCACCAACCGTGCGCCCGGAGCAGGTGAGATACCGTTCGGTCAGGAAGCCTTTCAACGTAAAATCGGGTGCGAGCAGCATCCCGGTAAAGTTGCCGTCATCCGTTTTGAGAAAAAGCCGGGTGCAAAACAGGCAGAAGGCAAGCATGACGGCCCCATAGATCACGAGCGGGAACCAGGGCGACTGCTGCAGATTCCAAAAGCGTTCTTTCATCCGCTTCATTTCGCAACCCTCCCGATCTGATAGGGATTGGCCTCTGTTCCGTCCCCGGCGGCCAGTACCGTCCGGCTTTGTAGCAGTACGGCGGGGCATACACCCGTATGGCCGTCATAGGCCGGGTCTTTATAAAAGCTTCCGGACGTGGTCACGGCGGTAACGCCGGTGCGGGTGGAAATCGCAGGCGAAGCGGTCCAGTACCATTCAAAGCTCATGGGCAGGTTCAGATACGACGACCTGTCTTTCATACCAGCGGTATGGGTTAGTTTCTTCGTTCGCTTTGCGGCTGGAACCCATTTGCTCAGCTCTGTTTGACTGAGCAAAAAGACAAGGTCCCCGTTGCGGGGCGCCAGCAGAGACTGCTCGGCCTCTGAGAAACCCGTCAGGAAGCCCGGCTCGTCCGCGTAAGGATTCAGACCGTCCAGTACATTCTTTTCCGTGGGAGGGCAGTGCGTCCAGGGCACGGACTGCTCTGAGGAATTGAGCCATTGCCGCAGAGTGCTGTCCACCCAGGAATTGGATCCCTGTGCGGTGTAGTCCGTTCCCTTGTGGTACACCGCATCCATTCCGGAGGCGTCAAACGCTTTGAAACATAGAATGCGGCTACTCCAAAGCAGGGGGTTGCCGTCCTCCATGCGAAGCACCTGCCAGAGGATGGGCTCTCCCTGATAAGCCCCGAAGACAACATAATCATTTGTCCGAAGGGTTATTTGTTTGGCAGCCGGCGTTTCATTCAGGGAAACGGGCGCGGGCAAAAGCAGAGGCTGGACGGCTGTCTTTACCAGCCTGCTGCCGAAAATCAGGAAAAGCGCAAGCAGACATCCCAAGCTGGCAAATAGGATCTGTTTCTTTTTCATAATTTATGTTTTTTCTCCACTGAATTCTAAATATCTTCCTCGCGGAAATTGAGCGTCAGCTCATCGTGAAGCCCGGTGAGCTTCGTATAGGTAACGCCTGCCGCGTTAAACATCCGCTTGGAAGCGCGTACCGCAACCGAATCGGCATATTTGTCGGAGATATAGATGACCTCCCGGATGCCGCACTGGATGATGGCCTTCGCGCACTCGTTGCAGGGGAAGAGCGCCACATAGATTTTGCAGCCGTCGAGCGGGCGGCCCGCGTTATTGAGGATGGCGTTGAGCTCCGCATGGCAAACATAGGGGTATTTCGTATCGAAATCGTTCCCCTCGCGCTCCCATGGAAAAGCGTCGTCGTCGCAGCCGAGCGGCAGGCCGTTGTAACCAACGGACATAATTTTATTCTGCGCGTTGACAATGCAGGCACCCACCTGTGTGGAAGGGTCCTTGCTGCGCATGGCGGAAAGTAGGGCGATCCCCATGAAGTATTCATCCCAGGAGATATAGTCTCTGCGTTTTGGCATAGCCGTCACATCCTTTCTGATTAAGGTAAAAAGCCTTTTCTGTATCGTATCATAGTTTCTTCTCCGAATCAACCGAAAGCCGTTTGTAGGATGGCCGACCGGAGTCGAGAAAAAATTCTTGAAAAAGGAAATGGAATTAGATAAAATAAAATTTATATATACCCGAAATATCTTTTTATTGGAGTGATGGTCCTAGATGGACAGTAGCAGTATTATCTTGCTGGTAGTTCTGTTGTTTTTGATCTTGATGTCCGGTTATTTTTCGTCCACAGAGACCGCTTTTTCCTGCGTCAATAAAATCCGCCTGAAAAATATGGTTGCGGCGGGCAGCAAGCGAGCCGCACTGGTATTGCGGCTGACGGAGGATTACGACAGGCTTCTGTCGACCATTTTAATCGGCAATAATATCGTAAACCTCTCTGCAGCCTCCATTGCGACAGTGCTCTTTACCCGTTGGATGGGGGAAAAAGGCGTGCCGGTTTCCACCGTTGTGCTGACGGTGGTGGTGCTAATTTTCGGTGAGATCTCACCGAAAAGCCTGGCGAAGGAGAGGCCTGAAAAAATCGCGATGGTGTTTGCGCCTTTGCTCCATTTTTTTATCATTATCCTCAAACCGATCAATTTTCTGTTTACCCAGTGGAAAAAGCTACTGCTGCGCATCTTTAAGGGTGGAGACGATCAGGGCATCACGGAAGAAGAGCTGATGACTATCGTTGGCGAGGCGGAAAACGAGGGCGGTATCGACGCGCATGAGGGGAAGCTCATCCGCTCCGCCATCGAATTTCACGACCTCAACGCAGAGGACATTCTCACGCCCCGTGTGGATATCGTGGCGGTCGAGGATACGGACAGCTTGGAGGAGATTGCAAAGACCTTTAAGGAAAACCATTTTTCCCGGCTGCCAATCTATCATGAAAATCTGGACGATATCCGCGGGGTGATCCATGAAAAGGACTTTTATTCTTACTGCTGGGATGACGGACATCCAATCTCCGAGATGATGCAGGAGGTTATCTGGGTGCCGGAGAATATGCCGATTTCTCGCCTGCTTAATCAGATGCAGCACGCTGCGACCCATATGGCGGTGGTTGTGGACGAATTCGGCGGGACGGTAGGCATCGTCACGCTCGAGGATGTTCTCGAAGAGCTGGTGGGTGAAATCTGGGATGAGCATGACGAGGTCAGCGAAGAATTTCACCTCAATGCGGACGGAAGCTACACGATTTCCTGCAGCGCGAATCTGGAGGAAATGTTCGAGCTGTTTTCCATCGACGAAGAGCGCGATTATGTCAGCGTCAGCGGCTGGGTGATGGAGGAGCTCGGGCGTATCCCCGTGGAAGGAGACCGATTTACTTACGAGCGCCTGCATGTGACGGTTACCAAAACGGACGGGCGGCGCGTGATGGAGATCCGCGTGGTGCAGGAAAAGCCGGAAAAAGAAGAGAAGGAATAGCGTTGCTGTGGGGATGCACAAATTTTTGGGCAAAAATCCGAAAAGAGATTGTCGCCCCTGCTGAAAAAACAAGGGCAAATTAAAAAATGGGATTTTTGGATTGACAGAAAACACTCACTCGCCTATAATAGAAAAAGCAAGAGCAAAGACGCTCCAGAAGGGACGTCTTTGCTCTTTTTTCAATTATTTTTAGAAAAGGGGCATTGTCATGGGAAAGTACACAAAAGAAGACATCCTCCGCATCGCGAAAGAACAGGACGTAAAATTTGTCCGTCTGCAGTTTACGGATATCCTTGGCCAGCTGAAAAATGTGGCCATTACCGTCAGCCAGCTCGAAAAGGCGCTCGACAATGAATGCATGTTCGATGGCTCCTCCATTGAGGGCTTCGTGAGAATTGAAGAGTCCGACATGTATCTGCGCCCGGACTATGATTCCTTCGTTATTTTTCCATGGCGACCGCAGTTCGGCAAGGTCGCACGCTTGATTTGCGATGTTTATCGTCCGGATGGCAGACCGTTTGAGGGGGATCCGCGCTATATCCTGAAAAAGGCAATTCAGAAGGCCGCCGGCATGGGCTATTCCTTCAATGTGGGTCCGGAGTGCGAGTTTTTCCTCTTCCATGTTGACGAGGATGGTAAGCCCACCACGAGGACGAACGACGAGGGCGGATATTTCGACCTCGGCCCGGTAGACCTCGGTGAAAATTGTCGCCGGGATATCTGCCTGGCACTTGAGGAGATGGGATTTGAAATCGAAGCTTCCCATCATGAGGTGGCGGAAGGCCAGCATGAGATTGATTTCAAATATGACGAGGTCCTCCCCACTGCAGACAACGTGATGACCTTTAAATATGTCGTCAAGACCTATGCGCAGCAGCACGGCCTGCATGCCACCTTCATGCCCAAACCGATTTTCGGCATCAACGGCTCCGGCATGCATACCAATATGTCCCTGTTTCAGGATGGCAAAAACGCCTTTTATGATAAAACCGATGCCAATAACCTGAGCACTACCGCTTATCAGTTTATCGCCGGTATTATGGCGCACATTAAGAGCATGACCGCGATTACGAACCCGCTGGTCAATTCCTATAAGCGTCTCATCCCGGGCTATGAAGCGCCCGTTTATATCGCCTGGTCTGCGAAAAACCGCAGCCCACTGATCCGCGTTCCGGCGGCACGCGGCGCGGGTACCCGCATCGAGCTGCGCAGCGCCGATCCGGCCTGTAATCCGTATCTTGAGATGGCGCTGTGCCTGATGGCCGGCCTTGATGGCATTGAAAAGGGCATGACCCCGCCTCCATCGACGGACTCCAATATTTTTCACATGACCGAGGAGGAGCGCAAAGCAGCAGGCATTGAAATGCTGCCCGGCAGCTTGGAGGAGGCAGTTGCCGCCTTCGAGGGCGATCCCTTCATCATGGACGCGCTCGGCGAGCATGTGTACACCAAGTATCTGGAGGCGAAGAAGGCCGAGTGGGACGACTACCGTACGAAGATTTCTCAGTGGGAGCTGGAGAACTATCTAATTAAATATTGATTTGATCGGTAAAAGTGGGATCAATCGGCTGGGATGCCGGAATAGCACGGTTGCAGATTTTTGGACCAAATAAAATTAGATCGAAAGAGAGAAGGGTATGAGCGGTCCGGCTGTAGAATGACAGCCGGACCGCTCAGCTTGTCGATCAAGCCGAAGAGAAAAAAGTGCACAAAAACGCATGGCTTCTGATCGCTTTTGGAACCGG
>OKRX01000413.1_pt1 | contig 33595 bp, 32 predicted proteins | sample 1601241 | NCBI WGS metagenome assembly OKRX01 (sample SAMEA3541500, study PRJEB24748) | human gut metagenome | biome: human gut; feature: human-associated habitat; material: faeces | place: China | collected 2012
CTCGCCGCCTCACGGCGCTCAAACAATTTGTGCGCCCGTTTTTTCACCGCGCGAGGCGCGATGAAAAAATCCCCTCACGAGCCACGCAGTGAGCAAAGCGCTATGCTGCCTCGGCCTACAGAAAGCTGCTTGAGCCGCAGGCAGCTGGCAGTACAAGTGATTTGTGTGGAACCGTTATTTTCTCACAGGAACCTGTTGTGTGACCGGTCAATAGGACCACGTTGCACTTCTCACGCCTTGCTTTCGTCAGCGTAGATGCTGACGGAAGGCCAACCCTCCACGCTAAATCCAGCGTCCCCCCATTCAATCCGCAGCATCGGCATCGTACAGCAATTCTGCAATCACCGCGTTGGAGAGCAAAAAGCCCTTCCGGGTCAGCCGGATTCCTCCCTCATCTTGCTCCAGCAGGCCGTAGCCTGCAAGCTGCTGTGCCGCCCTGCGCATTTCATCGGGGATGCCGTACCCATAGCGCCTGCTAAGCAAATCCTCCCGCAGGCCCTCTGTCAGGCGCAGGCGCAGCATTGCATACTCTTCGAAGCCGCCGCCCTCTCCGTCCTCCACAGGCGCAGCGCCCCGGAGAAAGACGTCGATATCGCGCGGATAGAAAAAGCGCTTCCCCTCCAGGAAGGAATGCGCCGACGCGCCGAGGCCTAGGTATTCCTCCGCATTCCAATATTTCAAGTTGTGGCGGCTTTCAAAGCCGGGCTGCGCGAAGTTCGAGATCTCATATTGCCGGAAGCCCGCTTCAGAAAGTGACTCGCATGCCTGCTCATAAAAATCGCACACCGCGTCCTCATCCGGCAGGGCAAGCTTCTCCTGCCTTCGGGCAAACGCCGTCCCTTCCTCAATTTTCAGAAGATATGCGCTGATATGCGTCACTCCGGCCTGCGCGCAAAAATCGATCGAACGGCGCAGGCTGTCCACCGTCTGCCCCGGAATGCCGATCATCAGGTCGAGCGAAAGATTCGTGATGCCCGCCGCCTTAGCAAGCCTTATGCACTCCTCCGCCTCCTTTACGCCCGCTCGGCGGCCCAGCGCTTTCCGCTCCTCGTCCACGGCGGACTGAAGTCCCAGCGAAATCCGGTTAACCCCTGCGCACGCCAGCATTTCAAATAAGCAGCCGTCCGCGTCGGAGGGATTGCACTCTACCGTGATCTCCGCATCCGCCAATCCGTAATGCGCTCGCGCAGTATCCACAAGGGAGGCAATCCGTTTCCCGCCCAGCAGAGACGGCGTCCCGCCGCCAAAATAGAATGTGTCCGCCGCCCTTCCCGTGCGCGCCGCCCAGGCTGCCAATGTTTCTTCCAATGCCTTCGTATATGTATCCATGCGCTCTGCATCCACACGCATGGAGTAAAAATCACAATAGGGGCACTTCCCTCGGCAAAACGGAATGTGCAGATAAAGCCCGATTGGTTCCATAAGGCCGTTCCCCCTCTGCCATCTGAATTTCTTTGTCACAAGCATATCACATTTTCGGCACAAAGGGAACGGTTACGTTCAAACAGAAAGCTGCATCGGCCAGGTGGGATATTCGTTATACGGTATCTTAGAGATGGGCTGGACGATCCGCAGCATTTCTCAGAAGTGCATCCCTACCTTCCAAAGGGACGATATCTATTCCAAAACGCTCGGTCGTACGATCCCTAAGGGCGACTGCACGGGGATGTCTGCCGTGCCGACAACCTCCGGATTCGTATCGATCGCGCCGACGATTTCCGCCCCCTTTTCCGTCAGGTACCGGATTAATACCTTCGCCATTTTTCCGCAGCCGTACTGGACGACGCGGATCTTCTCCGGGAACGCGCCCATTGCGCAGGAACTCATAGGAAACACTCCTTTTCACCCGGCTAATCCGGGTTTTGTTCGCGCACTCCTTCCGCCAGAAAAAGTGCCGCCGGATTTAGTGTATCCGGCGGCTATTTCAATATACCAGTTTCAGGCAAGCGTATTCAGATCCCACTGAGCGCCCGGATCACCTCTCCCGCAAGCAGAAGGCCTGCTGCGGGCGGCACAAAGGAAATACTGCCCGGCACGATACGTTTTCCCGTCTCCTCCTCACAGGGAGCGGGTTTTTGAGGCTCCTCGCGGGAATAAACCACTTCTAGCTTCTTGACGCCCCGCTTTTTCAACTCCCTACGCATCACACGGCACAGCGGGCACACCTGCGTATCGTAAATGTCCGCCACCTCAAACCGGGAGGGGTCTAGTTTATTGCCCGTGCCCATACTCGCGATGATCGGAATTTCCATCTCCTGCGCATGGCAGGCAAGGTCAATTTTCGCGCTGACGGTATCGATTGCATCCACGATGTAGTCATAACGCGCCCCCCAAAAACGCTCCGCATGTTCCGGCAGGTAAAATTCCGGAATTACATGGACGCGGCAGCCCGGGTTGATATCCCGCACCCGCTCGCAGGCAACCTCCGCCTTCCACCTGCCCAGCGTCGAATGCAGAGCATAGAGCTGGCGGTTGAGGTTGGTCAGGGATACGGTATCGTGATCCACGAGCGTCAGCTCCCCGACCCCGGCGCGGGCGAGCGCCTCCACGGCGAAGGAGCCCACGCCGCCCAGGCCGAACACGATGACATGGCTTTTCTGCAGCCGTTCAACGGCCTCCTCTCCCAAGAGCATTCGCTCGCGCGAAAAAGCATCCGGCATAATATTTCCTCCATCCGTGCGATATCAAAATCATTTTAGCATAGGAGCGGCCCAAACCAAAGCCTTTTTCGTTTTCTTTTTGCAGTTCGTTGCAAATTTGTAAGAGAAATGCACACCTGTGCGTAAAAAATGGTTCCTATAATCAGAAGCAGTAACATTCCATGCGGCAAGCCGCGCCATTTTAAAACACGAACGGAGGAACCCTTATGGCAATCGTAACGACCAAAAGCCTGAAGAAATATTATGGTTCGGAGCCCAATCAGACCAAGGCCCTCGACGGAGTCTCCCTATCGATTAAGGAGGGAGAATTCGTCGCGATCGTCGGTGCTTCCGGCAGCGGAAAATCGACGCTTCTGCATTTGCTCGGCGGGCTTGACCGGCCGACGTCCGGCAGCGTACAAATTCGGGGCAGGGATCTATACGCTATGAAGGACGAGGCGCTGACTGTCTTCCGCCGTCGGGAGATCGGATTTGTTTTCCAGAATTATAACCTGGTGCCTGTGCTCAATGTCCTGGAAAATATCGTTCTCCCCATCGAGCTCGATGGAAAGTCGCCGGATAAAACGTATGTTGGCCAAATCGTCGACACGCTGGGCTTGACGGAAAAGCTTACTAACCTGCCGAATACGCTCTCCGGAGGCCAGCAGCAGCGCGTGGCCGTGGCCCGCGCACTCGCATCCAAGCCTGCGCTCATCCTTGCAGACGAGCCGACTGGCAACCTCGACAGCCGGACGGGGCTGGAGGTCGTCTCTCTGATGCAGGAGACCAGCCGCCAGTTCCATCAGACGATCGTCATGATTACGCACAATGAGGAAATTGCCCACATGGCGGACCGTATCATCCGCATTGAGGACGGGCAGATCGCAGGGGGGCAGACCGCATGAAACCGAAGCAGAATTCCACGGCCGTCCGCCGCATTGCCGCACGATCAATGAAAGCAAACCACACCCGCAATCTCTTTGCGCTGCTCGCCATCGTCCTGACCACCTTTATGATCTCCACCGTATTCAGCATCGGCCTGAGCTTTGCAAAAAACTATCAGGCCATGCAGCTGCGGCTGAGCGGCACCTCGGCCAGCATTTTTCTCAACAATCCCAGCGGAGAACAACTTCAGAAAATCAAAGCCGCCAGTCAGGTCGAGGCGGCCGGCACACAGATTTCCGTGGGGACTGCCGCGCAGAAGACAAAGGAGGGCAAAAACGCCAATATCGCGATTCTCTCTTACGACCAGACGGAATGGGAGAAGCATATTACACCGGCCATCGGTGACGTCCACGGAAGCTATCCAAAAGCGGAGGATGAAATCATGCTCTCCTCCCGCGCCCTCAGCCAGTTGGGCATCGAATCCCCCATGCAGGGGATGGCCGTGCCGCTGACTTATCGGATCGATGGGGAAATACGGACGGATTCTTTCCGCCTGAGCGGCTGGTATACAGAATATAAGATAACGCAGTCCGGAGGCGAGGCGCTGGTCTCCGAGGACTTCTGCCGCTCGCATGGGCTGACAGCGGAGAAAAGCGGAATCCTGGCAGTCTCCTGCAGCGCTTCCCGGCAGGAGGAGGTGCTGGAAAATTTCAAACAACTGATTCCTCTTGAAAAGGGGCAGGAATTCAGCGCTTCCTTCAGCGCTGCCGGGGAAAGCGCCTCCGGCAACATGGTTGCAGCCGCTGTGATCATCATGCTCGCCCTGTTCATCGTCCTGAGCGGCTATCTGCTCATTTCCAATGTGATGTATATCTCCGTAGCGCGGGATGTCCGGTTTTACGGCATGCTCAAGACAATCGGCGCCTCCGCTCAGCAGATCAAAAAGCTTGTGCGGATGCAGGCGATGCGCCTTTCCCTAATCGGCATCCCGGTAGGGCTGCTGCTCGGCGCCATCTCCTCTTTTGGCATCGTCCCCTTTGCGATGGAGATGTTCGCAACCTCCATGACCGGCATGGACACGACCTCTGGCAGCATCTCCTTCCATCCGCTCATTTTCATCGGCACCGCCTGCTTCTCTCTGCTGACCGTTTTTCTGAGCTGCCGCAAGCCCGCGAAGCTGGCCGCGGGTGTCTCCCCCATCGAAGCTATGCGCCACGCAGATCTCTCCGCGTCGAAAAAGCGGCAAAGCCGCAAAACCACGCACGGCGGAAAGCCACGCCGCATGGCCCTATATAATGTGTTCCGCGACAAAAAGCGAGCTGTGCTCGTGCTCGCCTCCCTGTTTATGGGCACGGTTACGCTTTTGGGCGTCAACAGCTTTATCGGCAGCATGAAGACAGAGAACTTCATCAACCTCTATTTCCCTCACGATTTCTCCTACCAGAGTACCCCGCCGCTCTCACAGCAAAAATTCGACCAGGAGTTCCTCTCCTCACTTTCTCAAATTGATGGCATTACAAAGCAGGAGATCGTGACGGCCGAGCCCTGCTCCATGCCTTTTGACGAGCGCGTGTTCGGAGCGATTGCGCGCAAGGATTACGACAATTGGATTGCAGGAAAGGGCGATAGCTATGAAATGTTCGTCGAGAGCCTAAAAAAGCGGTCGGCCGAAGGCAATTACGGGACCTGGGTGTTCGCCATTGAGGAATCTTATGTGGAGGCCTATAACAAAACGCATAGCCCCAAAATTGATCTCGACGCCTTCCGGCGCGGAGAAGTTGCAATCCTCGGCTACGGGGATAAATCGATGCAGGGCCTGGTGGGCAAACAAGTCCCCCTGACGGGCGACCGTTCCAAACAGAAAAAAACAGCTGTGATCGGCGGTGTTTTCTCCTATGAGGATTGTTCCTTTGCCGACACCTCAAAGGTGCTCGGCTCACCCGACGGCCTATTCGTCAGCAAAGCATTTATGAAACAGCTAAACCCCGATCCTATCGTCACCAATATTCTGCTGGATGTGGAGCAGAAAAAGGAGCCGCAGATTTCCCGTCAGCTTGCGGCGCTCAACCGGACCTTGACGGACGATTCCTATCAATTCAACAGCCGGGCGGAGCGCGCAGAGAGCTTCTCCTCCGATATGTCCTCCATGAACGTACTCGGCAGCGGCATTTCCCTGCTGCTCCTGCTCATCGGCGTGCTCAATTTCATCAATGTGATGATCACCGGGGTCTATGCCCGCCGCCAGGAGCTCGCCATGCTGGAAAGCATCGGTATGACCAAAAGGCAGATTTCAGGAATGCTCACCTGGGAAGGATTTTATTACGCCCTGTTCACCTCCGGCTGCATTTTGACCCTGGGCAACGGCGTGATGTATCTGATTTCCAAAGCGGTGACGAAAATCGCAGACTACGCTGTGTTCACCTATCCCGTTGGGCTGGTTGCGGCGCTGATCGCAGTTCTCTTCGCCGTGTGCCTCATCGTCCCTGCCCTCGTTTTCCGCGCGACGGCGAAAGAGAGCGTAACCGAGCGTTTGCATCGCGCGGATTCATGAAAACCGGGATTGTTTCAGAATTCGAATGATCAAATAGGGCGCGTTGCAGAATGTAAAACTGGCACATTTTGCAGCGCGCTTCTTTTGCGCAAGGCCTGCACGATTCGATCGGAAATCGACACAAAAACAGTTGCGTTTTATCCATAACCATGCTATATTGACCAAGATAAGAACCAGATTGGGGGTAAAGCCATGTGTAGAAAGAAATCCCGTGTATCCAGCAGACCGTTTGACATCTCTGTTTCCTACATCGCTGCCGAAAGGCGAATCAAGGTTTCGGCGCCGGACGCTTACCGCCTCGCGCTCAACGGAGCAGATGTTCCGCAGATCGTTGGAAAGGATCTGGAGGTTTATCCGCCTCTCACGGAGCAGGAGGTTCTGCTGTCCTTTCGGATAACCGATCCCTCCACAGGGAGGGAGACCGTCACCGGCGACTATCCAGTCCAGATTCCCGGCATTTACCATACAAAGCCAGCGCACAAAAAGCCCACAGTCATCCCGGAGCTTGCGCAGTGGCACAGCGCCGACAGCGGCTGGTTTACTCCTTCCGAGACGACGGCAATCGCCGTCTCCCCCGCTGCAAAGGACGATCTGTCCGCCGTGGCAGAGGAATTTCAGCAGGATTATCAGGATGTCGCGGGAGTGGGGCTTCCCATCCGCTATACGGATACGCCCAAGGGCGGTGATTTTTATCTGACTCTGGAGGAAAGAGAGGCGTTTCTCGGCCAGGAGGGCTACCGTATGGAAATCGGCGAAACGGTGCTGGTTTCCGCCTCGCATTCCGATGGCATTTATTGGGCCACCAGAACCATCCTGCAGATTCTGCGGCAAAGCGGCGGGGAGCGGCGTATGCCGCGCGGAGAGATCCGGGATTACCCAAAGTATCCGGTGCGCGGCTTTATGCTGGACGTCGGCCGGCGGCCCTTTTCTCTGGAGACGTTGCGCGATGTCGCTAAAAATATGGCCTGGTACAAGATGAACGACCTTCAGCTTCATCTGAACGACAATTATATTTGGCTCGAGGATTATAACACCCGCGGCGAGGAAACGGACAGCTTCGAGGCATATGAGGCCATGCGGCTCGAATCCGGCCTGCAAAATGAAAAAGGAGAGACCGCGACCGCAAAGGATTATTCCTACACCAAGGCGGAATTTAAGTCTTTCATGGACGAAACGTCACAGCGGTACCATGTGCACATCGTCCCCGAGATCGACGTCCCTGCGCATGCCCTCTCCTTTGCCAAGGTTTTTCCAGAGTGTATGGTCAGGGACAAAACATCCCCTCTTCAAAAGGAGCGCCCCCTGACCGATCATCTGGACGTCAGCCGTCCGGAGGCGGTCGAATTCATCAAGCGTATCTTTGACGACTATACCGGCGGAGAACAGCCCATCTTTGGGCCGGAAACGACGGTACATATTGGCGCGGACGAATTTCTTTCAGACTACGGTGCATATCGCCGTTTTTTGAATGAGCTTGTCCCGCATTTGAAGAAGACCAACCATGTGCGCCTGTGGGGTGGGCTTACGTGGATCAAGGACGACCCCGCCACGCAGATTGTTCCCGACGCCATCGAAAACGTACAAATGAACCTCTGGGCCTGCAGCTGGGCGGACGGTATGGAAATGTATGAAATGGGCTATCAGCTCATCAATACGATCGATCATCTGCTCTACATGGTCCCCAACGGAAGGGGCAACAAGGGCAGCTATGCGGATCTGCTCAACAAAAAGGCAGTCTATCAAAAATTCGATCCGCGTAAGGTTCGCCTCAAAAGCGGGAAATACAAGGCCCTGCCCGCCGGAGATCCCCAGATGCTTGGCGCGGCTTACGCTCTCTGGAATGACAATATCGACAAAAAGGCATCTGGGCTGACGGAAACAGATCTCTTCCTCCGCTTTTTTGACGCACTGCCCCTGCTCTCGGAGAAGACTTGGGCCAACGGGCGGGAAAAGAGAAGCGCCAAAGAAATTGACCGGCTTGCCGAAACCATAGCCTTTGCGCCCCGCACCAATCCCCTGCGCCGTGAAAAATCGGTCAACGGCCTGTTTGCCGAATACCGCTTTGACTCTGCACAATCTGTACAGCCGAAAAAGGATTGCTCAGGTAATGGCCGTGATCTTTTTAACACGGTTAACACGGACCTCTTCTCCGGGCTTTTGCTGCGCGGTGGGGAAAGTTTTGTGACAACGCCGCTTTCACAGCTTGAAATGGGTTCCTTTCTGGAATGCGGCATTATTTTTGACGAGATCATTCCCGGAGAGATTCTCTTTGAAAGCGATGCGCCCTACGGCACCTGCGATATCCGGATTACAGGAAACGGCAAGCTGGGCTTTACGCGGGAAGGCTATGAATACGAATTCCCCTGCGAGCTGCCGATCAAGCAGCGGCTTGTCCTGCGCATCCAGACCGGTCTGCAGGAGACGACGCTCTCTGTTGACGGTCGGCCGCCAAAGCCGGCCACCGGCAAATTCATTCACAACGGCACTGCAAAGTGCAAAGGCCTGAAAAATGCTTCTTTCCACCTGCCGGTTGAGCGGATCGGCTCCCGAACAAACGCCGTCCGGGCCAAAATTGATTTCGTCCGCATGGGGAAAGTGCAAGGTGGCCACGGCAAAAAAATTTTTTCATTACAGCTCAAATGATCGGAACAGAAGGCCGAGGCAGCGCACACAGATAGAGGAACTCGCTGCCTCGGCCTGCCGGTAAATTACAGACTCACGGCTGGTTACAGATCGTGCAAGGCAGCTGAAAGCTGTTGCAGCACAGGAACGGACGGATCGGCCCAGGCCGCCATTTTTATTTTTCAGATCGCGTCACCTCCGGGCCTACTGGGTACCGCTTCGTATGATGTCGAATTCATCACCAGGGTCATAACGCTCTTCGCCGGGAGCTTTGCCTGCCCGCCCGACACATAGCTTTCAATAGGGACCTGCTCCAGGTCATGCGTGCCGTCTGTCAGGTGTATTTCAGCCGTTCGGTAGCCTTTGGTGTTCAGCGCTAGCGTTTTTTCCTCATCGGCGCTGTTGACGACGGGAAAATCATGCCAGATCCAGTGCCCGAAATGCAACAGCAACCATTTCTTCTACCGCTATCGATTATGAAAACAAGGATAAAAGAGGGGCTATCCCAAATTCTGTGTAAACACCGTAGAATGGTGGAAAACAGAGCAAAAATTTGTCGGGCGGCAGCGGCATAGACCGTTGCCGCCTTGGCTACAACGCTGGCGGGAGCGGATGTTAAGGGCGGCGCGCAGACTCTTGACCTCCTGCACGGTCGGCGTTATTCCGGCATATGGTCTGCAATATAGACGCCGATCTGATAAGGCAGGCCGATTCCTATTCTCAATAGATCGGCTACTTGCCTATATGTGAACCTTTTGTAAACACTTCAATAGCCTTATGAAAAAAGGAAGCTAAGTCTCCATGACCAAATCGGTTGATAAAGTTCGAAAACCTCTCATCAGTAACATATAAATTACCCAGATAGGAAAGCATCTGCTTGTCACATTGATAAAAATGCTCCGAGAGATAGAGCTGCCATTCCCGCACGATCTGCTGAACATCTGAGCAGTCTGGAGATTTATCTTCATACATCGCCAGTTTTTCAAAAAGACCTTGTGCCATCGTGTAAAAGGCTTCCATCTGTTCATTTTGAATTTTTTGAGCTTTTGCAGAAAAGGTTGCTTCATATTCTCTGAAGCTGTCCGTATCTCCCCAACGCTCCAAAACTTCTTCTCGGAATTTGGCCTGCAGCTCAAACACTTTGGAATTAGAAAATACTGAAAACGAAACTTCTTTTGATCCATTGATTTCGGCTTCTACAAGGGCGATCAGACCGTCTATGCGTTCTCTCTGGGCTTCCAAAATGCTAAGATGCTTTTCCAACGCTTCTGTACGATTGTAGTTGGGCGAATCAAGCAAGCGCTTAATCTCTTTCGAGGCAAAGCCGACTTCTCGGAAGAATAAAATTTCCTGCAACCGGCACAAATCAGCTTCCGTATATAAACGGTACTTTGCTTCCGTTACAATGGTGGGTTTCAAAAGACCAATCTCATCATAGTAATGGAGCGCCCTTACCGTTATCCCCGTCAGGTTGGATACCTCGTGTACTGTTATCGGTTTTTCACTCATTCCAAAAATCCTCTGCAGCTTCTAAAATCTCACTGGCAGGCAACAAAGTCGCTTCCACAATACTTTTTCCTGTTTTCTTCAAATAATGTTTCACTAAATGGTAGCCACAGGCGTAGCCTGCACAATAAGGTAAGCCTACAGGGGGATCGTTTTGCAGAGCAGCCATTTCATCGCCATACAAATAAGCATTGAGATTTTCAAGCCCTTGTACCTTCAGCCCATCGTGAATAATCGGTTTAATATATTCATTCAGCGTTTCTAGGTCAGTCTTTGTAACCCATGGCCCCGCCTTATCTTCGCCGTATAAATAGGTGGCAAAGTTTTCTGCAAGCCCCTCACTGACCATCATCTCTCCGAGAGTAATGTCATTTTTCCATTTGATAAACTGAAAACGCACATTATGATTGGTTTCGTGAGCAAGAGCAACGGGAAGATGCTCTAAGGTATATTCATTGGGTACGAGCCAAGAAAAAATATAGCCGGGAATACCACCGTCTCCACAATACCCCTCATTCATAGAAATATACGGGCTTTCAGCATTGGCCAATAAAATGGTAAACAGATACTCTTGAACAGGCAGCTCAACTCCACTTGCCGTAAAGCAGTCTAACGATTTTTTGATTGATTGCTCGCAGGCTGACCAAAGCACATCGGAAGAAATGCGCTCAATATTTTCCCGCTGTGTTTCATCCACTTTCGTCGGAGCAATATGACCGAGCATACCGCTTGCCATGATGACGTCATAGCCGTTGGGTGTAGCCGCTTTCATCGGCACACTATAGCAAGCCCACTTTTTTTCAAAGGGCATCATTAGTTCATACCGATAAATGTCGTTTTTCTTGTCAAACGGCGCTTCCATAATTTTTGCATAAACACCATCTGAACGGACAGGCGTTACTTTCATATCACTTCATCCTTTCCGATTTTTTCTTTATCATATACTATGACGTAGCGTAAGAGTCAAGAGGATGCCGTAATATTTTTGTTAAGTGGTGTTCGTTTCCCTCAGCTGCGAGGTTTATATTATGGTAAGAAAGAATCGTACTCCGGAAGAAATCGAGCGGAGGGCAAACATCCGGGAACTGCTGCAGGTGAGCAATGTAAGCAGGTATTGGGGGAAAAGAAAAGCAGGAAGTCCTTTTCAGATTTCCTGCTCGGTGGTGCTACTGTGAGAGTAGCGGTTATTTATTTTATTTCTGTTTGAAAAAGCCCATGCTTAAACTGTAAAAATCATCCTGATTTGTGAGCATGGCGGGGTGGCCACCTGTATCGAACAAATACATCTTTCCATGCCCGATTTTTTCAAGCATTTCTCCATAGGCCTTTTCAAAATAAGTGGGCGAAACACTACTGACAAATTCGTCTTGTTTACTGCCCGTCATCAGAATATCGGGCTTAAATCTGTGTAAATCTTTATGGAAAAACTTTCCTATCTCTTTTTCGTGCCGGATAATAGCAGATGTGTCATTGTCAACTACACTTTCCCAATCATCGCCCTGCATATATTGATAGAACCGTTTTGCATTTTCATCTTGTTTGGAAAATTCTCTATCTGCTGCAACATTCTCCGTAAATGCTTTGAGCGGCGTTTCTCCCTCAAAGCTGTCCGCAATTACCTTGGATAACAGTTCGGGGGCTTCCAATGCCACATTGATAGCCACTAATGCACCCCCACTGCTCCCGATCACATTCACATTTTCATATTCCTTTTCTTTTAGAAAAGTAATGACTTGTTGCGCTTCATCAAACCATAAATCAGCCGGAAACTCTGTGAGCCTATCTGATTTTCCATGCCCTAAGAAGTCAATCAAAATCACTTTGAAATGCTCTTTGTATTTCTCGGCAATTTCTAAAAACATATTTGAAGAAGCGGTATTGCCATGTAAAAAGATAAGCGGTTGTTCGCCCTGTCCATATTCCTCATAAAAGACTGACTTGCCCTGATACCGGAAATATGCCATGCTTACACCTACCTCCCTTTTTGCACCATGAAATTTTTATAGCAATTCCAACGCTCGTTTATAGAGGGGGTCAAGGTCACAACCGCAACTGCCACACTCTTTATCTGCCTGTTTGATTGCTGATATGAGGGCTTCCGTATCTCTTTTACCGTCTAACCATGCTTGCGCCGGGATTGCAATTAAGTCCCAACCGGATGCTTTGAATTTCTCCATAATTGTTTTCAATTCTTCCACGTTAAAATTTCCTCCTTTTCCGCAAACTGGGATCTATAGATTTTAGCTTATCTTCAAACTGAACACAATAAACCAAAATTAATCGAAAAATTTTCCCTTGTGAAAATTTTCATTTCCAAGTTTCTTTGCCGTCAGCCTAAACATAACGCAACCATCTGGACATACAACATCCTTGCTATATTTGCCATCGCCTCCGATGTTCTCTAAATCTCCGCCGCTTCTGACCGCCTCCATGATTGGAAACATAATCATCATTACTTTAGAACAAATACCCTGTCCATCTGTATTTACAGGACAGCCATAGGTACAGGTATACGTATCTCCGACTTCCTCGCCGTTTCGGCAATACCGCTCTGTGTGGTCACTGCGAAGAAATCCTGTTACCTCAATCTTAAATTCATATTCCTCATCATACCATTTTTTCATGATTACCCTCCAAATTCCAAATTTTCGCCGATTTCATCATACCATTTTTTTGTGAACATTTCTATCCCCATTCGACAAGACTGGGTAGTGACGCTTCATTCTTCAATACCTTGACTTTTCAGATAAAAATCACCGGGGCATTGCCCCAGTGTGTTATATTCGAGCCATTCATATGTGCAAAGATTTCACCTGGAAAGGCAGAAAAAACGGCCGGTGTAACACCAGCCGTTTTTTCCAAAATTGAGGGGTTGCTTTGAGGAGGGGTAGAGCATGTGTTCAGTCGATACTCGGTGCGGCTCCTTTCTCTGTCGAACACAACCTTATTATAACCGCGGCCTCGGTTTTTTTTGTTACGCGGCTATGAATTTTCCTTAAACAATCCTGAGCGTTCTTGTGAACAAATGCCTCATATGGCCAATTCGTTTAAAATGCGCAATAAAAAGCGCAAACAAATGTTTGCTTTTTTGAAAATACTGTGTTATAATAACTTAACAAAACAGAATGAAATCAATAATTCCAACTGTTTTGGAGACCATTGAAGCCGCGATTGAGGGCTTCGCAAGCTATTCTTATGGCTTTCGCTGCCCACTGCACAATGGGCATTGCAATTGCATGAAAATACATCTGAAAGAATTACAACCTTGCTTTATTATATTGGAGGAGACTGCGATGGACCGTATTAACGACACACAGCAGCGAATTTATGAATATTTGATGGAACGTTCGCAGGACGGGGTCCCGCCCTCCGTGCGGGAGATTGGCGCCGCCGTGGGCCTTAAATCCACCTCTTCCGTGCAGGCGAATCTCGATGCGCTCGAGGCTGCGGGCTATATCACGCGCAACCCTATGCTCAAGCGCTCCATTCGGATTAACGGGCAGGCGGAAAATGTGACGCACGTCCCCCTGCTCGGCACGGTTACGGCGGGCCAGCCAATTCTGGCGGTTGAGCAGATTGAGAGCTATCTCCCCTATACAGGCCATATTTCGCGGGATAAACCGTTATTCGCACTGCATGTGCGTGGAGAAAGTATGATCAATGCCGGTATTCTCGACGGCGATATCGTAGTGGTCGAGCAGACGCCCGTTGCGCGCAATGGAGAGATCGTGGTGGCAATGCTGGAGGACGAGGCGACGGTCAAGCGTTTTTATAAAGAGGACGGCCATTTCCGGCTGCAGCCGGAGAACGACGCCTTTGAGCCGATCATTGTCAACGAGGTCGCGATTCTCGGCAAGGTGGTCGCACTGCTGCGTTATTATTGATCGATCATAAAAAGGCGCCAGCTGCGTGGGAGGATTCTTCTGCGGAGTCGTTATTTGTGTATCAGAACAACCTGAGATTGCGTTTTCGCAGTCTGCAATGAATCAGGCCGCTGTGATATGCACTTATGCGAGAGGGATGAGGAAGCTCCGTAACCGCAGGTAATATGCGGAAAGGGCTAAAGTTGATCAATGATATTTCGGATGCACACAGCGAACCGGGGGAACGCCCCAGGACAATTAATCTTTTCACATACCCGTGCCAGGCGCTTTTGATTACAGAGGTGGGCGCGCAGGTGCTGGAGGCGGAAAGGCTGGATAGTTTCCATTTCTATCCATAATTTATCGTCTTCTTTTTGTGCCCAATTACATAACAATAGCGGAGAAACAAAGGCTATTGTCACCAGACAGGAAAAAGAGAGGCCCGATCTTTCCAATCGCATGAGGCCAGTGGCTAGTATTATGGCAGAAAACGAGGACGGCGGAAAAATTCCGCCGCGCCCGCATCCAAGCTGCAGAAATCTCATGTGTGCCTCTACTTCTGCTGCCCTTTCAGAATTTTTTCCGCCACAGCGCGTAGCTGCGTCTCATCCGAGATCTGTACACCCGTTTGCACGATCGTCTCCTGCACGAAAACAGGAAGCGTTTTGAAATACTCGTTCATCTTTTGATCTTCCCAGGCAGGCGTTGGAATTTGTGCCATCCGGTTCACCTCCGTTTGTCTCCATCTTTCAAAAGATGGATGTTTACAACGCTTAGTATCTGCCGGAAAGCTGAAAAAAACCGTCCGGCGCAAAAGAAGTGTGCGGACGGTTTTTAAATTTTAATTATTTATTCCACCGGGATAAATGCCTTGTGCACTGCGGCAACCGCACGGTCGGCGTCCTTCTCGTCGATCAGGACGGAAATCTTGATTTCGCTCGTCGCAATCATCTGGATATTGACGTCGATCTCATACAGAGCCTCAAACATCTTTGCCGCCGTGCCGGGATGCGTCTCCATGCCCGCGCCGACCACGCTGATCTTTGCGACCTGATTGTCCGTCACAATTTCCTTGCCCGCAAGCTCCTCAAAGGAGGTGGAAAGGATCTCTGAAACAGCAGCGCCATTTTCCCTGCTGACAGTGAAGGAGATGTCCTTCGTGCCGTCGCGGCCGACGGACTGCAGGATGATATCGACATTGATGCCCTTTGCAGCGAGCTTGCTAAAAATTTTAAACGCGATGCCCGGCACGTCCGGCACACCGATGATGGAGACGCGCGTCACGTTTGTATCCTTGGTAACCCCTCTGACCAGCATTTTTTCCATTTTGGCAACCTCCTTCACAATTGTGCCCGGCACCCTCTTGAGACTGGAGAGCACCTCTACCTCGACATTATATTTTTTCGCCATTTCCACAGAACGGTTATTGAGCACCTGCGCGCCTAGCGTGGCCAGCTCCAGCATCTCGTCATAGGTAATTTCCTTGAGCTTCTTTGCGCCGTCCACCTTGCGCGGGTCGGCGGTATACACACCCTCCACGTCGGTAAAAATCTGGCAGCGCTCTGCATGGAGCGAAGCCGCCAGCGCAACAGCGGTCGTATCCGATCCGCCGCGGCCGAAGGTCGTCACATCGTCATACTTATTGATGCCCTGGAATCCGGCGACCACGACGATATTCTTCCGGCCGATTTCCGCACGCAGGCGGTCCGTTTTGATGGACTTGATGCGCGCATTGCCATAAGCAGAGCTCGTCTGGAAGCCTGCCTGCCAGCCAAGCAGAGAGATGACCGGAAAGCCGAGCTTTTCGATCGCCATCGCAAGCAGGGAGGCCGACATCTGCTCACCCGCAGTCAGGAGCACATCCATCTCGCGCTTGGAGCCCTTAGGGTTGATTTCAGCCGCCTTCTCGATCAGATCGTCCGTCGTATCGCCCTGTGCGGAAACGACGACAACCACATCGTTTCCTTCGCTGTAGGTCTGCGTGACGATCTTTGCCACATTACGCACCTTGTCGGCGTTTGCAACAGAGCTGCCGCCGAATTTCTGAACAATGAGTGCCATTGCGATAACCTCCTAATCTCAATAATCCGTTATGCGGATCACAGACTGCGGCGCGATCTCCGAGAGCCCGGCAAGCTTTGCCTGCAGCGCGCGCTCCGTATCCCACGGCGTCATAAATGCAATTTCGTCCTCCGGCGCATCCTCACAATGAAGAAGCGTCACGTCGCCAAATGCATCCCGAGCGGCCTGTACGGCCGCCTCATGCTGCCCGGCCTGTGCACGCACATAAAGGGCTGTCTGCATATCTCGGTAATCCGCCACATAGCCCTCCTCGCTGTTGCCCCAGCCGAAGAGCTTCTTGCGCTTCAAATGCTTTGCACAATCGATTACATCGGCCACAACGGCGCTCGCTGTGGGCATCTTGCCCGCGCCGCGACCGTAAAAGACTACGTCGCCGATCGCGTCGCCGCGCACCAGAATGGCATTAAATACATCATCCACGCTTGCCAGCTGGCTGTGACGTTTCACGACGGCGGGGCTGACCATTGCGCTGATCCGGCCGTCGTCCAGCCGCTTGGCGCGCCCAAGCAGCTTGATCACGCCGCCCCAAGCCCGGATATATTCCACATCCCGCAGATGAATTTTGGTAATGCCCTCTGTATAGACGCCATCTGGATATACATGCTTGCCGAAGGCCAAAGATGCGAGAATACAGATCTTACGGCAGGCGTCGATGCCCTCGATATCGGCCGTCGGATCTTTCTCTGCATAACCATTTTCCTGTGCCAGATGCAAAGCGTCTGCAAACGTCATCTGATCCTCGATCATGCGGGTCAGGATAAAATTCGTGGTCCCGTTGAGAATCCCGGCGATCTCATCAATCTCATTGGCCGCAAGACACTGGCTGATCGGCCGGATAATCGGGATGCCGCCGCCAACGCTCGCTTCAAAGAGAAAATTGACATTGTTTTCCTCAGCGGCCTGCAGCAGGTCATATCCCTTTGCCGCCACAAGCTCTTTATTGGAAGTGACTACGCTCTTGCCGGCCCTGAGGCATGCGAGCACATACTCAAACGCCGGATGCAGGCCGCCCATCGTCTCAACGACGATCTTGACCTCCTTATCCTGCAGGATCACATTAAAATCCTTGATAAATTTTTTCTCATTCGGGTCGCCTGGAAAGTCGCGCAGGTCAAGGATGTACCTGATCTCCATCTCGGACTGCGTACTTCTGCGCACGATGCTGTCGTGATTTTTTCCAAACAGCTCCACCACGCCCGAGCCGACCACGCCATACCCCATTACCGCTACATACATGTGTGACAACTCCTTTAATATTCTGCGGGGAATTCGATAAACTAGAAAATCTCAGAATATTCTATCATAAAGCGGCGGCATAATAAAGGGAGAAATTTAACTTTTTTCGTTTCTCTGTCACATACGTCAGAACTGTAAGCTGGAGTGATTTAAAAAGAGAGAATTTTGTAACATATTTTTAATTGTATTCGCTATCTGACTGTTATAGAATACAAATAACCTATTCTTTCAGCAAAAAAGGGCGTCGCTTTGCCCGGTTTATCCTTTTTACGTTTCAAAAAACTGCCGCCGTCCCCGGTCCGCGGCCATCAAGGATGTGGTATAATGACTAAAATCGAAAAACGCAGACGCTTTATCATCAATACCGTCTATTTTGCGATCATTCTGGGCCTTTTTTACTTTTTTATGCGTTTTGCCTTCTGGACCTGCTTTCCCTTTATCCTGGCCTTTTTTATTGCGATGTCTCTGCAGCGCCCGGTCAACTGGATCACGCGCAAGACCCCGCTGAAAAAAGGGCTTGTCTCCGGGCTTGCCGTCCTTCTCGCCCTCGCGGCGATTACCGCCGTGCTCGCACTCATCGGCGTGCGGATCGTAGATGAGCTGCGGGGCTTTTTCTCCCTGGTCACGGCAAAGCTCGACAACCTGCCTGTTTTTCTCAAGCAGACGGAAGCCTGGATTTTGGAGAACATCCACTTCCTGCCGGACAGCATCGAGACGATGGTGGCCAACAGCATCCGTGAGCTTTTCCACGACTTGGAAACCGGCGCTGCAAACGGCAAGCTGAATATCGATCTCTCGATCCTCTCTTCCCCGCTTTCCGGCGTATGGAATACCGCAAAGCAGATCCCTGCGATCTTCCTCGCCGCCCTGATCTCCATTATCGCCTGCTGCTTTATGACGGCTGATTACGACCGCCTTGTTAACTTTATCAAACGCCAGCTGCCCCGGGAGCGCAGGGAAGCACTGGGTGCCTCCAAGCGGCTTCTCTTCTCCTCCATGTTTAAAATGCTGCGGGCTTATCTGCTGATCATCCTGATCACTTTCTGTGAGATGGTGCTCGGGCTCGGCATCCTGAAGCTGACTGGCCTGTATGAGAGCAACTATATTCTTGCCATCGCATTATTGACTGCGATCGTTGATATCCTCCCGGTATTGGGGACGGGGACCGTCCTGATTCCATGGGCGGTATTTTCGCTCTTTACGGATAAAATCGGCTTCGGCATCGGCCTGCTGGTCCTCTATGCGGCGATCTCCGTCATCCGGCAGATCATCGAGCCGAAGCTCGTCGCCGGCCAGCTCGGCCTTCCGCCTGTCGTCACCATTGTGGGCATGTATATCGGCCTGCAGCTGTTTGGCTTTATCGGCCTGTTCCTGGTTCCTCTGATCCTGATCATGCTCAAGCTGCTCAATGACCAGGGACTGATCCATCTCTGGAACCGGGGCGATGAGGAATCGGAAGGCGCCGCTGTGCCAGAGCCGCCTGCAGAAGCCGCCGGATCCCCGCCGCCGGATCAGCCTGCCGAATAGGCCGTTTCCCTGATCCTTTTATGAAAGAAATATGCAACCGTAAGCGCGCTGTAGGAATGTGTATGTACATTTTGCAGCGTGCTTTTTTCGTGGTTTTTCCAGGCGAAGAAAAACATTCCATGTCGGATTTTTCATCGCGCGCAGGTATAAAAATTTCCACAACGCAGATACTATTTTTGCTTCATACGGCGGCGGGTTTTGCTTTCCGTCCCGTTCCAAATTTTATCTGCTTATCTGCACAGCGGCAGCCAATGAAAATTTAAATGGAGGAGTTATTTATAATGAAAGCCACTGGAATTGTACGAAGAATCGATGATCTTGGGCGCGTGGTCATCCCGAAGGAAATCCGCCGCACGATGCGGATCCGCGAGGGTGATCCGCTTGAAATATATACGGATGCGGATGGCGAGGTTATTTTCAAAAAGTATTCCCCGATCGGGGAGCTTTCCTCCTTTACCGGCCAGTATGCGGAGGTCCTTTCCCGCAGCACAAATCTTCCCGTTCTCATCTGCGACAGGGACCATGTGATCGCCTGTGCGGGTATTCCAAAGCGGGAGGCAGTCGACCGGCGCATTTCTACCAATCTGGAATCGCTGATGGAAAAGCGAGCGAATTTTGTTTATTCCGCTTCAAGCGATACCCTGCACCCGGTCGAGGGATTGGATCGCATGGCCGGCATCGCCTATCCGATCATTGGCTCCGGAGACGTATCTGGCGCCGTTGTACTCCTGCTTCCGGAAAACAACGCCGCGGCGCCCTCCCAGACGGAAATCAAACTGATGCAGGTTGCCGCCTCTTTTTTGGGAAAACAAATGGAAGAATAAGCTTCATCGCACTGCTGATAACCGCAGCAATATGTAGACAGATAAGGGCGCGTTGCAAAATGTGTATGGTTACATGATTGCAACGCGCTCTTTTCCTCTCCTCCGCCCGGGCCGAAAGAAGAGAAAGCGGGGCGATCTATCTGAAATGCGCTCTGTGTGCCTTGCGGCTGCCTCCGGCTCCCCTGTGGACGGTCTCCCGTCACCGGCTGCGCACAGGCGCTTATTGTTATCCCCGCTTACAGTCTATGCCCGAGCCCCCGCTTTAGCGACTGCTTCCCTATCGTCTTCAGGCAGCCTCTTTCCCCTGTTTCTGGGAAATCAGCAAGAAAACAAGCGCCTTTTTGCGCCGCTTTTCCAAAATCCACCGTCAAAAAAGAATTGCCGGTGATTCGGCCGCATGCAATTGATTTTCCCCCTTTCTTTCCCTATAATAGAAAGCAAAGCCGAGGAGGCAGAAAGGGTGGATGCAGAAGTGAAAAAAAAGAGAATCGGAGTGGCCTTTGCCGACGAGTTGGAATACGCACCTTTCCTGACATATGCACAGCAGCAAACCTGCCGATTAACACAAAAGCGGGGTAACGCAGGCCTCGTTATGACCCTTACACAAAACGACCGCCAGCTGGAAATCCATGCGGTGCAATGCGGCATCGGGAAGGTAAATGCAGCGAGCGCCGTCTCTTTTCTAATTGCGGACGACGGCGCGCAGATGATCTGCAATGCGGGCCTTTCGGGTGCAGTATCCGGCTTCCGGCGCGGCGATTTGGTTGCTGGCGCCACCTATGTGGAATGTGACTTCGACCTGAGCGCCATCGGCGTGCCCGCGGGCCAAAAGCCCGGGCAGGACTGGGTCTACCAGGCAGATGAAGTCCTCCTTCGTTTAGCACTTGCGCACGATGGCGTCCGGGCGGGCAATCTTGGAACCGGTGATTTCTTTTTGACCAATGCTGAAATCAAAAAACAGTATATCGAGCGTTTTGGGATCACCGCCTTTGATATGGAAACCGCAGCGATCGCCTCGGTCTGTCATAAAAGTAACATTCCATTTCTATGTCTGCGAAAAATATCCGACGATGCAGATGATGCTGCTACTGAGCAATACCGGGAAATGAACGAGCGGGCGGAGGACACGCTGACCAACGTATTGCAGGATCTTTTTCACCGTATTTTAGCAGAGAATTCTCTTTGGAATGGAATGGTAGGTTAATAAAGAAAAGGGATCGTTGCAAACGTTTATGATAGGCTAAAGGGCGCGTTGCAGAATGTAAAAACACACATTTTGCAACGCGCCCTTTTGGATCTCATATGGAAAATTTACTCCGAAGTCCGCCTTTATCTGTGGTGTATCGTCTGCGGCGAAGCTGCCGGTATCATCTGATAGATTTTATCGTCACTATCCACCATGCTGATCGGGATATTCGGTGCCAACATATGGACGTCTTCCACGAAATGAGTGCTGTTCTCCTTTGGAAACCCCATTATGATATTAACAGCACCCTCCTTGACAGCGTGTACTGCGGCCGTTATTGCGGGACTATCATTGAAATAAATCGTCATCTCCGCATTAACCGCCTTTGCCTGCTGGTGCAAATTTTCGAGCGCTTCCGGATTCGGCTGGAAACACTCCTCCGCCCTCTGTACACTGACTACCTGTAACGGCACCCGTTCTCCATCGGCAATTTTTTTACCCGCCCGGATCAGCCGTTCACAATTCGGCTGGCTGGTAACGCACACCAACACGCAAGCGTTTTTTGACATGGACTCACCTCCTTCACTATTTCTCCAAGGTACATCCATATCATACCGCTTAGATGTTGCGGGTTTTGTAAAAAACAATGACGAAAGTATAAATTTTCCTAACGATGATCCACCATTTACTGATTCAAAAATTGTATGTACTGCACAAAATTTAGCTTATGATTCCCCTCCAGCAGAAACGGAAGTCTTTCCCTGCCTGTCCACCGGCACAAGACCGATATAGCTTTTTCCGGTATTCAGGATAAGCTCTGTTCCGTCTGCTGCGTAAAGTTTCAGCGGATTGGACGGGGTATTCCCCTTTTTCCAGGTAATCTGCTCCTGCGTTCCATTTGTCGCGTAAACCCCGTTGCCGCCTGTGAGATCCATATCGATGCAGCCGCTTGCATCTCCCATGCTCTTGATCGGGCAGTATAGCAGCAACACGTTGGTCACAGCCATTTGCTTACCGCCGTCCTCCGTCATGGGCTGGTCATTCAAGAAATTCTGGTAAAGTCCGGTGGACCCATCATAACGGAACGTATGGGTATAGGCGTTGGAGAAGGAAAACGTGATGCTCTCACATGCGCCACCGGAGAGGCTCTTCGGCTTTCCTTCCTCAGCAAAGGCAAACGGCGCTCGATAGTCCTTCTTCGCTGCCTGACGGATATCAAGCTTTTCGATCGCCTGCGTCAGGTGTTCCCCATCCGTACAGCCGGTGTGCTCCAGCCCCACGTTGCGGGATTTATCTCGATAAAAATAAGTAGTCGAATGAACCAGACCATCGATGTCGTCAATATTGCGCTGTTTCAGCGCATCATAGGCATAAACGCTGCCGCCCCAGTGCACAAAAATCGCATCAAAGCCCTCTGCCATCTCCAGAAAATCGTGCCGTGCGCTGCGCACGGATCCGATCTTCGGAATGCTCTGCACATCGGAAAAAAGCCACATCATTCTTGTAATTCCGCCCTCTGCCAGACCCTCAATCACAATATCCGGCGAGCACAAGCCCCACTGTGGACGCGCCGCCGGTGCATTATTGATCATCACTGCCACCGGGCGATTCCCGGCAGCCGCCTGTGGGAATCCGGAAAGGCCCGTCAGCGGATTGATATCCCCAATCTCCTGCTCATGGGTCCCCAGTGGTTCTGTGGAAACGTCAAGCTCTTCCCCTTTGCCGCAGCCCGAGAGCCCAGCTGACATCGTGATCAGGAAAAGCGCCGCCGCACAAAGGGCGGATACCCTCCTGCAAAAAATTTTTTCTTCGTTCATAAAAACGATCATCCCTTCAAAGTTTGGCGGACAGACGACTGCCTTTCCGCCCAACTGACTCCTGTATTTTCCATTCCTCTTCTCTCATTATAGCCCATGCGCCGCTCTGGTCAAGGCTGTTTTCTGTCAAATAAACATCCCCTTGCAATTTTTTAGAAAACATTCCATTTATAAACCCGATATTAATAACATTGGAAACCCGGTTTGCCGATTGTCTTTATTAAATATCGCGCAGCGCGATAAAGCAGCGCTGGAAGCGCTGGCATTGGTCAGAGCTGTATTCCCGCACCACGCCGCTTTTGAGCGACTGCATCCAGTGCCTGTTTTTGACGATTTCGGTCATCTCTGGATCGGCACGGATCTGGGCCTGTGCGTCTATAACGGTTTGGATTACTGGATGACGCCGGAGACAACCGCAGGCCTTCCAAAGGCCAATTTGCGCGCTTGCGCCTGTGCGCTGGATGGGACGCACTATTTTGCAACGCCTCACCCGCTCCTGGCAGCGCCGCGTTTGGGAGCACCGGCTCTTTGCCGATCCTGCAACGCGGCAGTATATCGAAAGCTGCGGCATTCAGCTGATTAGCTACCGTGAGCTTGCAGAAATGCGGCTGGGAGCCCGTTGATTATCCTATTTAACAAAATCCCGCCATCTACGTATACAGATGGCGGGTTCTTTTGCAACCGTTTCTTTCAGCTGCGTTTTTATTTCATCAGGGTAACCATAACGGCCTTCTGTGCATGCAAACGGTTTTCCGCCTCGTCGAAAATTTCCGCGGCGTGCGCTTCAAACACGTCCGCCGTGATCTCCTCACCGCGGTGGGCAGGCAGGCAGTGCTGCACCATGCAGCCTTCGTTCGCAGCTCCCAGCAGCTTCTCATTGACCTGATAGACGCCCTCGAAGGCTGCGCGGCGTTTTTCCGCCTCGCCCTCCTGGCCCATGGAGGCCCATACGTCGGTAAAGATCACGTCCGCATTTTCCGCCGCCTTCAAGGGATCGCGCTCCAGTGCGAAGCCGCCGTTTTCCGCCGCGAAATCCAGCACTTTCTGATCCGGGTCGTAGCCCTCCGGGCAGGCAACGCTCACCTTCATCCCAGTTTTCAAACCGCCGACGATCAGAGAATTCGCCATATTGTTGCCGTCGCCTATATAGCACATCTTCAGGCCGTCCAAGCGGCCCTTATGCTCCCGGACTGTCATCAGGTCGGCAAGCACCTGGCAGGGGTGGCAGAAGTCCGTCAGGCCGTTGATGACTGGGATCGATCCATACTCTGCGAGCGCCTCCACTTCCTCCTGCGCAAAGGTGCGGATCATAATGCCATCGAGATACCGGGAGAGTACCCGCGCCGTATCCTGCACCGGTTCGCCGCGGCCGATCTGCAGATCGCGCGCGCTTAAAAACAGCGCGCTCCCGCCGAGCTGGAACATGCCCGCTTCAAAGGAGACGCGCGTGCGGGTCGAGGATTTCTGGAAGATCATGCCCAACGTTTTGCACTCCAAATGGCGGTGCGCGATATGGTGGCTGCGCTCATATTTGAGCTGGTCTGCAAGATTTAAGAGCTCCAGAATCTCCTGAGTGGACAGATCGAGCATTTTTAGTAAATGTTTCATGGCAATCATTCCTTTCCGGGCAATTTTATTATTTCTCCGTGAGTACTTCCTTCAAAATGGCAATGCCCTGTTCCAGTTCCTCCTGCGAGATCGTCAGCGGCGGGAGCAGGCGGACGAGCGTTTTCGCCGTGAGCACAAGCAGGCCCTTTTCGACACAACGGGAGGCAACTTTCTTTGCCTGTTTTGTTTTGAGCACCAACCCCAGCATCAGGCCCATCCCACGGATTTCTGCCACTTCATCACATTCCGATAAGGTTTCCCGCAGGAATTCACCTTTTTGACGCACCTGCTCAAAAAGCGCTTCATCCATACGCGAGAGCACCTCGCAGACACCCGCACAGACAATCGGATTACCGCCAAAGGTACTGCCGTGTGTGCCTGGGCCCATCACGGAGCCGAGCTTCTCCACGCACAGGCACGCGCCCACGGGAAGGCCGCCGCCCAACCCCTTTGCGCTTGTGAGCACATCCGGCCGCACGCCGAACTGCTCCCAGGCATAAAGCTTGCCCGTCCGGCCCACGCCGGTCTGCACCTCGTCGAAAATCAGGAGGATATCCTTCTCCCGGCAGAGCGCGGCAGCAGCGCGCACAAAATCCGCGTCCAGTGGGTGCACGCCGCCCTCGCCCTGCACCGGCTCCATCATCACGGCACAGACGGTATCGTCCAGCGCGGCCTTCAGCGCATCGAGATCGTTCGCCGCCGCATAGCGGAAGCCCAGCGGGAAGGGATCGAAATACTGATGCAATTCGTCCTGCCCGGTTGCGGTGAGCGTTTCCATCGTGCGGCCGTGGAAGGAATTTTTCAGCGTGACGATCGTAGAGCGGCCTGCCCCATACGTATCGAAGCTATATTTACGCGCGAGCTTCATCGCGCATTCATTGGCCTCCGCGCCGGAATTGGCGAAAAACACGCGCGCAAAGCCGGATTTTTCACACAGCAGCTTCGCCGCCTCGGCAACCACTGGGTTGTAGTAGAGATTCGATGTATGTGCAAGCAGGGATGCCTGCTTTGCGACCGCCTGCGCCCAGGCTTTATCACCATAACCCAGGGAGCTTACGCCGATCCCGGCGGTGAAGTCCAGGTAGCTTTCCCCTTCCGGGCCGAAAAGCCGCGCGCCCTTTCCCTCCACCAGGGCAGCGTTAAAATGCGCGTAGGTGGGCATCAGATATTGATCCGCCATATTTTTAATCTCTTCATATGTCATAAAGCTCGCCTTCCTTAAATGAACATCGTCCCTACCCCTTCATCGGAAAAGAGCTCGATGAGAAGGGAATGCGGAATCCGCCCATCGACAATATGGGTGCGGTGCACGCCGCGCCTCACTGCTTCCACACAGCAATTGATCTTCGGGATCATCCCGCCGGAAATGATCCCCTGATTTTTCAGCCCCGGCACATCGCTGACGTTGACGACCGGAATTAATGTGCTCTCATCCTCCTTATCCCGCAGGAGGCCGCGCACATCTGTCATCAGCAGCAGTTTTTCCGCATGCAGGCAGGCCGCGATGCGTGCCGCTGCCGTATCGGCGTTAATATTATAAACATCCTCCCCATATCCGCCGCCGATGGTGGAGATGACGGGGATATATCCAGTTCTTAGCGCATCATTGATCGGGGTTACATCCACGCTTTCGATCTCGCCCACGAAGCCGAGATCCTCGCCCGAATGCTTCACCGCGCGGATCATGCCACCGTCCAGCCCGCATAACCCCAACGCCTTGCCGCCGTGCGCGCCGAGCAGCTGCACGAGATCCTTATTGACCTTGCCCGCGAGCACCATCTGCACCACGTCCATGGTCTCCTGATCCGTATAGCGCAGCCCTCCCACAAAGCGGCTCTCCTTGCCCAGCCGGTTCAGCATCGTGCTGATCTCCGGACCGCCGCCGTGAACGAGCACGACATGGATCCCAACGAGGGATAGCAGGACGATATCCGTCATCACGGCGTCCTTGAGCTCCTCATTGATCATCGCATTGCCGCCATATTTAATGACAATCGTCTTCTGATAGTATTTCTGGATATACGGAAGCGCCTGCACCAGCACCTGTGAGCGCTCAAAATTGGAGATCTCCATGCATTCCCCTTCCTTTCTCGAAACAAACCACAGCCCGGCTGTTTTGAATATTTTCCGGTTCAGGTACGGTAATCGCCGTTAATTTTAACGTAATCATACGTCAAATCACATCCGAAGGCCTCCGCGCAGGCCGCACCATCGTGCAGGCGCACATCGATCTTGATTTCCTCCTCCAGGAGGACTTGCTTCGCCTGCTCTTCGCTGAAGGGAATGCCCGCTCCGTTCTGGCATACCTCCACACGCCCTGCGGGAGAGGCGAACGATACATCTGCTTTCGTCACGTCAATTTCTGCCCCGGCATATCCCATGGCGCACAGCACGCGGCCCCAGTTTGCATCGGCGCCGAACATCGCCGTCTTGACAAGGGAAGAGCAGATCACGCTTTTCGCCACTGTGCGGGCGGTTTCCTGATCCTTTGCGCCGCTGACCTCGCAGACCACCAGTTTGGTTGCACCCTCGCCGTCGCGCGCCATTTCCCGCGCAATACGGATGAGGAGGGTGGAAAGCATCTGTGTAAACAGCGCAAAATCCTCGTTCTCCGAGACGATCTCCCGGTTCTCCGCCTTGCCGGAGGCCATGATGCAGGCCATATCGTTGGTCGATGTATCGCCGTCGATGCTAAGCATATTGAAGCTGTCCGCCACCGCCGCCGTCAGCGCTTTTTGGAGCATCGGGGAGGAGATCGCCACGTCCGTCGTAATAAAGCAGAGCATGGTCGCCATATTGGGATGGATCATGCCGGAGCCTTTTGAGATCGCCCCGATGGTGCATTCCTTACCGCCGAGCGTAAAGGTGAGTGCAAATTCTTTTTTGCGCGTATCCGTCGTCATGATCGCCTGTGCGGCATTGCCGGAGCCGTCTTTTGAAAGCTCATTGACAAGATGAGGCATACCGCTCTTCACTGGATCAAGATCGAGCGGCTGCCCGATGACCCCTGTGGAGGCAACGATCACCTCGCCCGGAGAAATCCCCAGCGCCTTTGCCGTGATTTCACACATCCCTTCTGCCTTTTCAATGCCATCTGCATTGCAGGTGTTCGCAATGCCGCTGTTGCACACAACGGCGCGAGCCTTGCCGGCCGCCAGATGTTTTTTCGTTACCGTGACGGGCGCGCCGCAGACCAGATTCTGCGTATATACAGCCGCTGCATTGCAAAGGCTGTCTGCCGCAATCAGCGCAAGATCACGCTTTGACTTATTTCTCCGAATTCCACAGTGGATACCGGAGGCGGTGAAGCCCTTCGGCGCGGCAACCCCGCCGGGAATAAAAGATAAGGTAACCATCGTCATGACCATCCCTTTCACTGCTGTCAGTCATTCTGCTTCCTGCGGAACAGCGCAAGGCCGCCAAATCCGCTGATAATCGCCATATAAAAGCCCAAATTATAAGGGAATCCCGTATTGTGCGCTTCATAGATCTGATAGTTGCCAAAAAATGAAAGAATCAGGGAAATCGGCGCAATCCATCCGTGCCAGATGCCTGTAAAGAAACCTGCCGCGTCGGCGGAGGCCGTCCTGTGCGGTATGCAACCGCTCAGCAAAAACAGCAGGCAGAGCACCAGCAAAACAATTGCGACCCATTGTCTTCTTTTCATGGCAGGTTCCATCCTTTCCTGAGCGGCAGCCCTCAAGCCAGCCGTATTTTAAAAACAGGTGGGAATCATATGAAGCCCCATATCCTCCGGCAGGCCGAACAGCAGGTTCATATTCTGCACTGCCTGCCCCGCCGCGCCCTTGACCATATTGTCGAGCGCAGAAACGACGATGAGCGTCCCGGTCCGGGGATCAAGATGCAGAGAAATATCGCAGAAATTACTGCACCGCACATTGCGCAGGTTCGCTGTCTTGCCCGCCCCCAACACGCGGACGAACCGCTCTTTACAGTATGCGTCCTCATAAGCACTGCGGATTTCTTCCTCCGTCACGCCCTCCTTCAGGCGCGCATACATTGTAGAAATAATCCCCCGGTTGAGCGGCAGCAGATGTGGCACAAAGACGACCTTCAGCTTTTCGCCTGCCACTGTGGAGAGCGTCTGCTCAATTTCCGGCGTGTGGCGGTGCGCCGCAATCTTATAGGGGGAGAATGCCTCGTTGCAATTGGGAAAATGCGCCGTCTCGCTGGGGGAGCGGCCGGAACCTGTCACGCCGGATTTGGAATCGATCACGATCCCCTGCAGCTCGATGAGCCCCTCCCGCAAAGCGGGCGCGAGCCCCAGCGCCACGCTCGTAGGGTAACAGCCGGGGTTTGCAAGGATACGCGTTTTTGTGATCTTCTCACGGAACAGCTCCGGCAGCGCATAAACCGCCTGGCTATGCAGCTCCTGATGCGTATAGGCCCCGCCGTACCACTGCGCATAATCCGATTCTTCCTTCAGGCGGAAATCCGCGCCAAGATCGATGAAGGCCACATCCTTCTCCGCGCACTGCGCCGCGAATTCCTGTGAAATTCCATGCTGCACGCAGGCGAAGATAACGTCGCTCTTCTCGATCGCCTCCTGCGCGGAGCAGCAAGGTAGATCGCACAGCCCGTAAAGGGAGGGGTACACCTCGCTAACCGCCTTTCCCTCAAAGCTCACGGAGCTGACGGCCGCAAGCTCCGCCTGCGGATGGTTGAGTAGAATCCGGATCAATTCAACGCCCGCATAGCCGGTGGCGCCGATGATACCTACTTTTATCATAAATAGTCTCCTTTTTATTCGCCTTTCTGAATCAAAGCCCTCACGCGCTGTGCCTGCGCACGCACATTGTCCGGCGCCGGGCCGCCCAGCGGCGTGCGGTCGGACACGCATTTTTCCAGGGAGATCGCCTCATACACGCCCTCGTCGAAGAGCTCGCACACTTCTCTGTAGGCTTCCAGTGGCAGCGTTTCCAACGTCAGCCCCTCGCGGATGCAGCGGGCGACCAGTTCGCCCGTCGCCTTATAGGCATCGCGGAAGGGAAGCCCCTTGCCAACCAGGAAGTCCGCGCAGTCCGTCGCGTTGATAAAGCCACCGGCGGCCGCCTTACGCATGTTCTGTGGTAGCACGGTCATCGTATCGATCATGGGGACAAACGCGGTCAGGCAGAGCTTTACCGTATCAAACGCGTCGAAGATCGCATCCTTATCCTCCTGCATATCCTTGTTGTAGGCAAGCGGCAGGCTCTTCATCACAGCCAGCAGCGTCATCACATCGCCGAAGACGCGGCCCGATTTGCCGCGGACGAGCTCGGCAATATCCGGGTTTTTCTTCTGCGGCATGATACTGGAGCCGGTAGAAAAAGCGTCGTCCAACTCAATAAACTTGAACTCCCAGGAGCACCACAGCACAATTTCCTCGGAAAAGCGGGAGAGATGCATCATCAAAATCGCTATCGCCGAGGCGAGCTCAATGCAGTAATCCCGGTCGGATACGCCGTCCAGTGAATTCTGGGAGACAGCGGAAAAACCGAGCAGGGCGGCGGACTGGGCCCGGTCGATAGGGTAGGTCGTCGCCGCGAGCGCGCCGGAGCCCAAGGGGCAAACATCCATGCGCTTTTTGGCATCCGCGATCCGGCCGAGATCGCGCTGGAACATCTCCGCATAGGCCATCAGATGATGCCCGAAGGTGATTGGCTGAGCGCGCTGCAAATGCGTATAGCCCGGCATCACTGTACCGGCGTGCTCCTCCGCTTTGGCGCAGAGCACAAGGATTAGTTCCTTGATCTGCTTCGTCACCGCATCGCACTCATCTCTCAGATACAGCCGTAGGTCGAGCGCGACCTGGTCATTCCTGCTGCGGGCGGTATGAAGGCGCTTCCCCGCCTCGCCGATGCGGGCGGTGAGCTCCGCCTCCACGAAGGTATGGATATCCTCCGCATCGGGATCGATCGGAAGCTTTCCGCTCCGAATATCGTCGAGCAGGCCCTGCAGGCCGCTGAGAATCTCCTCTTGATCCTTCTCCCCGATGATGCCGCAGGCCCCCAGCATCGTGGCATGCGCCATACTCCCCCGGATATCCTGCTCGTACATCCGGCTGTCAAAGGAGATAGAGGAATTGAAATCATTGGTCTTTTGATCGGCCTCCTTGGAAAAACGACCTGTCCATAGTTTCATCGCCGTGCTCATCCTTTCCCGATTCCGCCGTTGGCAGAATCGCCATAAGGGCGCGGCCGCAGAAGAACGCTTCTGCAAGTGCCCGCCCCTATGATCTCATCACATCATTGATATCACGTTGAATGCCTTATTTGCCCTCGCGCTCTGCGTCGAGAATTGCCTTCACCTTAATGGGAAGGCCGAAGAGGTTGATAAAGCCCTCAGAGTCCTTCTGATTGTATACATCGTCCTCATCAAAGGTTGCGAACGCCTCACTGTAAAGCGAATACGGAGAGGTGACGCCGGCGTTGATCATATTGCCCTTATAGAGCTTGAGCTTGACGTCGCCTGTAACGGTCTGCTGTGTGCTGTCTACAAACGCGTCGAGCGCCTCGCGCAGAGGGGTAAACCACTGGCCAAAATAGACGAGCTCCGCATATTTCTGGGCGACGAGCTCCTTATAATGCTGCGTATCGCGGTCAAGCGTGATTGTCTCGAGCACTTCATGCGCGCGGTACAGAATCGCTCCGCCCGGATTCTCATATACACCGCGGGACTTCATGCCCACGAGCCTGTTTTCAACGATATCCGCAAGGCCGATGCCATTTGCACCGCCGATCTGATTGAGCTTCTCGATCATGCTCACGCCGTCGAGCGCTTCGCCGTCGAGCATTGTGGGGACACCCTTTTCGAAGTGAATCGTCACATAGGTGGGCTCATCGGGCGCCTGCTCGGGGGAGACGCACATCTCCAGGAAGCCGGGCTTATTATACTGCGGCTCGTTGGCCGGGTCTTCCAGGTCCAGCCCCTCGTGGGAGAGGTGCCAAAGGTTTTTATCCTTGGAGTAATTGGTCTCGCGGTTGATTTTCAGCGGGATTTGATGCGCTTCCGCATATGCGATCTCCTCTTCGCGGGACTTAATATTCCAAATGCGCCAGGGGGCGATGATCTTCATGCTAGGCGCAAACTTTTTGATCGCCAGCTCAAATCGAACCTGGTCGTTGCCCTTGCCTGTACAGCCGTGGCAGATCGCATCTGCGCCCTCCGCCAGAGCGATTTCCACCAGCCTTTTGGCAATCAAAGGGCGGGCGAAGGAGGTACCCAGCAGATAATCCTTTTCATACACAGCGCCAGCCTTCATGGTCGGAAAAATGTAGTCCTCAACGAATTCCTTTTTCAGGTCCTCAACATAGAGCTTGGAAGCGCCGGTTTTTTTCGCCTTTTCCTCCAGGCCGTCGAGCTCCGTCCCCTGCCCTACGTCTCCGGATACGGCGATGACCTCGCAGTTATCATAGTTTTCCTTCAGCCATGGGATAATGATCGACGTATCCAGGCCGCCGGAATACGCAAGCACAACTTTTTTAATTGCTCCCATTTTGATTGCCTCCTAACGGGTTTTCATTTGTTTATTCAATATTATACGACTAATATTCATTTTTTCAAGGGGTTATTGCATAAATATTCGAAATCTCTGCAAGTTTGTGTATTTCACCAACTCTCTGTCCGTCGGCAAATTTTTTTTGTCTAGAATCTATTGGCATTTGTTTCTATTTGCTCTCATTATACGAATGCAAAAGGAAAAATTCAACAGAAAGACTTATCATTTTGAAAGACAACGAGTATAATAAAATACAGATTCATAATCTCTATCTCTCTGAAAGAAGGTTTATCACAAATGCAATTTCAGGAAACGAACATCCGGGAAGTCCGCGACAGTGTCGTCAAACTTATAAGCGACGACTGGGCTCTTGTCACTGCGGGTAATCAGGAAAAATGGAACACGATGACGGTCAGCTGGGGTGGCCTTGGCGAGCTCTGGGGCAAAGACGTCGCCTTTATCTTTATCCGTCCGCAGCGCTATACCTATGAATTCATCGAGCGGGAGAATTATTTTACCATGAGCTTTTTCGGCGGAGAACAAAAAAAAGCGCTTTCCCTGTGCGGTTCCAAATCCGGGCGCGATATCGATAAGGCGAAGGAAGCCGGCCTTACGCCCTTCTTTGTCGGTCCGGCAGTGGCAATTGAGGAAGCGAAGCTTGTGCTTGTCTGCCGAAAGTTGGCATTTCAAGATATTAATCCGGCCGGCTTTATCGATTCCTCAATCGATCCCTCCTGCTATGCTGCCAAGGATTATCATCGCATGTATGTCGGCGCAATCGAACGTGTCCTTGTTAAGAAATAACAGATACAACGATTCCCTGGCTCCTAACACAATCATTATTTTTCCATGTTAGGTAAGATTCAAATTATTATCGTTCCAAAATATCCATAATAAGGGCGCATCGGGAATCCTGACGCGTCCTATTTTTTTCTTTTCCTTTGGAAGTTGAATAATATTCACATTCCTGTTTCAAACCTGTCCGAAAATGCTATACTCCACATAATCGATCTGGGAGAAGTAGGGAGATTGTTCTCCCCTTTTCTGGAAAAATCTTTTCAAAGGAGGAGGAGGCATGGTTACCACCAATATCGTCCGTAAGGTCGACAGGGTTGGTCGCGTATCTCTTCCGCTTTCCCTGCGGGAAAGCCTTGGCTTTGCAAAACAGGATCCCCTGGAAATGTATGCGGAAAGCAATCGCATCGTCATTCAAAGATATGTCCCGGCCTGTTTTTTTTGTGGCGGCGACGAGGATCTGAAAACCTTCCGCACCTTTCCCGTCTGCGCCAAGTGCCGCGCGGAGCTTCGGCAGAAAAGCGCCGCACAGAATCAGCGGTGAACCGCATCGGGCCGGTGGAGTCTACAAACAAGGAGGATTGCTCATGGCCTCTTCCAAGAGCGTCGTATGCAAAGTGGATAAACGGGGAGGCATTTTTCTCCCGATTCAGCTGCGCAAGGATTTTGATATCTCACAAAACGCCAGGCTTGAGTTTCTGCAACAGGAGGATGGATCTGTCCTGCTGAAAAAGCTCAATTCTACCTGCTTTTTCTGCGGAGCGTCCGGTCCACTCACTAAAATGCACGGGATTTCTCTCTGCAGAGACTGCTGTGCGCAGGCTGCTGCTTTGGACGGCACTGAGGATACATGAAAAATGGCGAGGGCTCTTTGGTATCGGCACACGGTAGCATCGGTGAACAGGGGCAACAACGGTTTTGAGGGCGATGCCGGGGACCTCTGCCGGCGTTAT
>OKRX01000420.1_pt1 | contig 33332 bp, 29 predicted proteins | sample 1601241 | NCBI WGS metagenome assembly OKRX01 (sample SAMEA3541500, study PRJEB24748) | human gut metagenome | biome: human gut; feature: human-associated habitat; material: faeces | place: China | collected 2012
GCAGAACACGAGTCGTCCGAAAGTTCCCATGCGGAAACTTTCTCCCTCTTAAAGTAAGAAAACCGAGGCGCATGTCCTCGGTTTTCTTGCGTTTGCGCAGCAAACGCTATTCCATGCGCGCTGCCGCGCGGCTGCGTTTGCCTCGTGAGACAAAACTTTATCGGCAGAGCAATGTATTTTTTATTGTGGATGTTGGAATTTCATTCTTATTGTGCTATAATCAAATAAAATATTGCTGATATATGCGAACATACGGCGTGCGGAAAGCAGCGATATTACAAAACTATGAGAGTGAGAGATGCACTATGAGTATCACGCGAGTATGGATCGCGGGTGCGGGCGGACGGCTCGGTTCTGCGCTTTATCACCGGTTCAGCGGCAACACCGACTATAAGCTCGTCACGAGCGACCGCGACGTCCCGATCGAGGACGCACGCGAGGCCGGCCGCTTTGCCGACCTCAACCACCCGGACGTTATCATCAACTGCGCCGGTCTGACCGATGTGCGCGCCTGCGAGGAAAAGCCTGAGGAAGCGTACAAGATCAACGCCATCGGTGCGAGAAACCTTGCGGTCGCAGCGCGCCGCATCGATGCGAAGCTCATCCAGATTTCGACCGATGACGTATTCGGCGGCGATGATGACGCGGCGCTGTGCGAGTTCGACGACGCGCATCCGACCACCATGTACGGCAAGAGCAAGTATGCCGGCGAGAAGCTTGTTCGCGAGCTGACCGACAAGCACGTTATCGTGCGCTCCTCGTGGCTGTACGGCGTTGGTTCGTATGATTTCGTCGACCGCGTGCTTGACAACGCGAAAAAGGACGGCAAGGTCGTGCTGCCGGAGGACGAGATCTCCTCTCCGACTTCTGCGGACGCGCTGGCAGGCTTTATCGAGTGTCTGATGCACACCCGTGAGTTCGGCCTGTATCATGCCTCCTGCGACGGCTCGTGCTCGCGCGCGGAGTGGGCGCGCGAAATCCTGCGCCTGAACGGCATGGATCATATCCCGGTCATCTCCGCGGCGGAGAACACTGAGCTGCGTCCGCGCTTTACGCTGCTCGACAACATGATGCTGCGCATCACCGGTCTGTATCAGATGCCGGACTGGAAGACCGCGCTTGCGGACTATTTCAGCACGAAAAAGGGAGGTGCGCACAAGTGAGCGGAGCGAAAGAGAAAAAGAAAATCGGTCTGACGACGCAGATCTTTATTGCGCTGATTGCGGGCGCCATTCTGGGTATTGTGCTGCATGTTGCCGCGTCTGACGTGGAATTTGTGCAGAATGTATTGATAAACGGTGTGTTCTATGTCATCGGTCAGGGCTTCATCCGTCTGATGCAGATGCTTGTCGTACCGCTGGTTTTCTGCTCGTTGATCTGCGGCGCGACCGCGATCGGTGACAGCAAGACCCTCGGCAAGGTCGGCATCAAGATCATCGGCTTCTATATCCTGACGACCATGATGGCAGTCGCGGTCGCTCTCGGCATTGGCCTGCTCATCAGGCCGGGCATCGGTCTGGATATGTCGCAGGTGCAGCAGGTCGAGACCGGCATCGAGGGCGGCCAGTCGGTCAGCTTCGCGGAGACCATCCTCAATATAATCCCGAAGAACCCGATCGGTGCGCTCGCGAACGGCGAAATGCTCCAGGTTATCGTTTTTGCGCTGATCGTCGGCATCATCCTTGCGAAACTGCAGGATAAGACCCAGCTCGTCACGAACTTCTTCCAGCAGGGCAACGACATCATGATGGAGATGACTATGATGGTCATGCGTCTGGCGCCGATCGGTGTATTCTGCCTGATCGCAAAGACGTTCGCTGGTCTCGGCTTCTCCGCGATGGTTCCGATGTTCAAGTATATGGGCGCGGTTCTGCTCGCGCTGTTCATCCAGTGCTGCGGCGTATACCAGATTCTGCTTGCGCTGTTTACGCGCCTCAATCCGCTGCGCTTCCTCAAGAAGTTTGCTCCGGTTATGGGCTTCGCCTTCTCGACGGCTACTTCCAATGCGACGATCCCGATGAATATCGACACGCTGGAGGAAAAGATCGGCGTTAACCGCCGTATTTCGTCCTTTACCATTCCGCTCGGCGCGACCATCAATATGGACGGTACGTCCATCATGCAGGGCGTTGCAGTCGTATTCGTCGCGCAGGCGTTCGGCATTACGCTGACCCCGGCGGATTATCTGACCGTTATCGCGACGGCGACTCTCGCCTCCATCGGCACCGCAGGCGTTCCGTCTGTCGGCCTGATCACGCTCGCGATGGTATTCGATTCGGTCGGTCTGCCGGTTGCCGGCATCGGCCTGATCATGGGTATCGACCGTATTCTTGATATGGCGCGAACTGCGGTCAACATTACCGGCGACGCGGTCTGCACCACGATCGTTGCACATCAGGACGGCGCGCTCGATAAATCCGTATTCAATAAAAATTAAGACAGCACCGCACAGGAAAAGCTCCGGCACTTTGCGGAGCTCGTGCGGCGCCGCGTGAAATCGTTTTTTGCAGCGGGCACGGTTTGACAGACCGTGCCCGTTCTGTTATAATAAGTACACGCCGCCATGGCGGAACTGGTAGACGCAGGGGACTTAAAATCCCCCGGAGTTAAACCCGTGCCGGTTCGATTCCGGCTGGCGGCACCATGAGAAAGCACGGTATCGGCAAGATACGGTGCTTTTTTGTTACAATTTTCAAGCAAGGAAGCATCGTTTCTAACAGATTTCTCACAGAACGAATTTCCGGCTGTTTTTAGACAAATATAAGTTGGCAGGTGTGGTATAATAGATGTAAATACTACACCAGCGGAGAAAGCAACGCGGAGGGCTGAATATGGGCATATACTTAAACCCAAGAAATATTGGATTTCGCCGGAGTTTGAATTCGGAGATCTATGTCGATAAGACTGGCCTGATTGAAAAGATGAATATGGTGCTCGATACGGAGCAGAAATTTATCTGCGTCAGCCGTCCGCGGCGGTTCGGCAAGTCGATGGCGGCGGATATGCTGTCGGCGTATTACAGCTGCGGCGAGGACTCATCGACACTTTTTGAGGGTCTTGCAATCAGCCATGCGCCTTCGTACCGGGAGCACCTGAACCAATACAACGTCGTCAAGGTCAATATGCAGGACTTTCTGAGCATGACGCACAGCGTAGAGGAAATGCTGGCAATGCTTCAGAAGTACATTGCGTTCGACCTGCTCGAAGCGTTTGAGCAGGTGCGCTTCCGTGATGAAAACAACCTCATTCAGGTGATGAAAGACATTTACGCGAAAACAGGGCGCTCGTTCGTCATCTTGATCGACGAATGGGACTGCCTGTTTCGCGAATATCAGCAGGATTCTGCCGCCCAGAAGCAGTATCTGGACTTCCTGCGATCGTGGCTCAAGGACAAGGATTATGTAGCACTCGCTTACATGACGGGTATCCTGCCGATCAAGAAATACGGCTCGCATTCCGCGCTGAATATGTTCTTTGAGTATTCAATGACTGACCCCGGTGAACTGGCACCGTATTTCGGTTTTACCGAGCAGGAGGTCAAGGCACTCTGCGAAAAATATGAGATGAACTTCGAGGAAGCACGGGCATGGTATGACGGCTATGAGCTGATTACTCATCGACGGACGGGCGATATGCATTATGCCATGTACAGTCCGAAATCCGTAGTCGAGGCAATGCTGCGGCACAAGTTCGGCACCTACTGGAACCAGACCGAAACCTATGAAGCGCTCAAAATCTATATCCAGATGGACATGGACGGTCTGAAAGACGCCGTGGTGAAAATGCTGGCAGGGGATTCGGTACGCATCAATACCGGCACGTTTGCCAACGATATGACTACCTTCGCTACCAAAGACGATGTGCTGACTCTGCTTGTCCATCTCGGCTATCTGACCTACGACAGCGAAAACGAAACCGTATCTATCCCGAACAAGGAAGTTTCGCAGGAGTATGTCAACGCGATCAGTACGATGAACTGGCACGGCGTAATGGAATCGGTGCAGGCCTCGCGCAGACTGCTGGAAGCACTGTGGTCAGGGGACGCGGACGCAGTAGCCGAAGGTATCGACCGGGCGCATGAGGAAATTTCGATTCTGCAATATAACGATGAGAATTCGCTCAGCTGCACCATCAATCTGGCGTTCTATTATGCGCGCGAGTATTACACTATCGTGCGTGAACTGCCTGCCGGCAAGGGCTTTGCAGATGTTTGCTTTATCCCGAGAAAGCTGCATCTGGATAAACCAGCGGCGGTAATCGAACTGAAATGGGATAAGAGCGCGTCCGGCGCACTGGCGCAGATCAAGGAGAAGCAGTACGGCAACGCACTGAAAGAATACCAGGGCGATTTGCTGCTCGTAGGCATTAACTACAATAAGGACAGTAAGAAACACGAATGCGTCATTGAACGACTGCGGAAATAAAGAACTGTCAGCCTGCCATGACCGAAATCAAGAAAAAAATAAACCGCTCGACCATAGCGCAGTCGAGCGGTTTTGTTTATCTGTTTTTGCAGTTGTCGCAGCGCTTTTTGCAGCGCTTACCGAATTTCTCGCCGAAAAATTCACGAATCATGCCCCAGCGGCATTTGTGATTTTCGCAGGCGTAGTCATGCAGAGCCTCGAGCGCATGCAGACGCTCTTTGAGCTCGGCGCCTTTGAGGTCCAGCTGATTTTCCTTGATGAGGCGGCGGTTGATGGTGTTAGTGTATATAATGACGCGATCACCCTTGTGCTTGCGGAGTCTGTTGCAGATGATCTCGCGTTTGCGCAGCTCGATAAGGTCGGAGACCTTGCGGCCGCCCAGACCGTGTCCGACCTCGATCACGCGCAGCTCGATGTTATCGCGGGTCACACCGCCGCGGATGACATGCGCGTCCTCGATGCCCAGCTTTTCGAGGATGTATCGCTCGGTGGTTGGCGTAGCTGTCGCCGTGAATGCGCCAACGACCGGAGGCGTCGGGAGGCTCTGTACGAATTCACGAATGCGCAGGTAGTCTTCGCGAAAGCCGGGCCCCTGCTTGCAGATGCAGTGCGCCTCGTCAATCATGATGCCGGCAGGGTCAGCCTGCTGGAGTGCCGTCTGTACCTTGCGGTTCTGCAGCATCTCGGGGGTGACGAACAAGAGCAGCAGCTCGCCCTGCTCGATGCGCGCGAGGACAGATTTTCGCTCGGCCGAGGACTGGAGGCTATTTAGGCAGGCGGCGGCAACGCCTTTGTCCTGAAGCTGGCGAACCTGATCGAGCTCGAGCGCAAGGTGCGGTTCGATGACGATCGTCAGGCGCTCCTGCACCATAGCAAAGCTGGTAAAAATTAATGATTTTCCGGCCGAAGTGGGCATCAGCGTCAGCAGGCTGCGGCCGGTGAGCAGGGTGTTCAGGGCCTCCTCCTGGAAAGGACGCAGGGCATTAATGCCGAGAGTGTGAAGGGCGTTTTCTAATTGCATGTTTCATTTTCTCCTTTTATTAATTTAATATAGTACGGGACTGACGGACCGGCCAAAACGGCTGCACGGCCTCACAGTTTGCACATGCAGTTGAAAGCCGCAAAGCCGCTTCCTGAACCGGTTTTCCTGATTTTTAGGCAGGGTGAAATGTTGCATTTTTGTGGCGTAAAGCGATTATTCGCCTGTTTTACAGCCGTCTGGCAGATAAATCAAGGCGTGGGAGATAGAATCCCGCGAACGACCACGGATGTTCTTCGAGACTGTTTTCATGATGCCGTTCTGAACTAGGTAGCGGCGAAACTCCGTTGAGTCGCCTGCCCGCAGACCAAGCCGCTGCGCCCAGTCGGTCAGGGGGCCGGTATGTTCAGTGACGCCGAACAGCTCGTCGTCGAACTCCTGCGCGATGGCCCAAAGATATGCCTGCTCGTAGCGAACACCGTCGAGGGAAAGCCGCTCGATGTGCGCGCTGATGTACGCAGCCAAATGCTTGGCGCTTTTCATCAGCGACCCGAATGCATTGCGGAGGACAGCGATGTGCTCAGGATTGACGTTCTCGAAGGTCGGCCAGTCCAGGGCGAAAATGGCATTCTCGGCAGGCAGAGCATCGCCGACTATAACCGGCAGAGTGTTCAGCGGGTGCTTGGCGATGCCGCAGGCAAGGAGCTCACAGTGGCGGTTTTGCATCAGACGAGTCAACTCGCGCTGCACCGGTTCCTTGTCGAGTCGAACCAGAACAGGCTGATCGCAAACCTTTTCGAGCGTGGTAATGTCCTTCTTCTCCTGGAGTGTCAACTCCATCAGTCGCAGAGTATTCTGGTCGTGGTTGCGTCCGAAGGCAAAACTTCCCAGCACGTTCCGAAGCATATCGTATTGCAGCTCAGCCGCAGCTTCGTTGTCACTGAAGCGTAGCGCAGGGTAAAAAAACGGTTTAGCATCTTCCTGAAGGAGAGGCATCAACGTCGCCAGTATGGACATGAGGATTGCCCATACAATTGCAGTCGGCGTTTCACGGATGGTCGCTACAATCTGTTCTCTAGAAGGCGCAATGTAGGAACGAGTGTTGCACGCAAGCTGTTCGTTCCAACGGCTGGTGCGATCGATGTAGATCGGCCTCTTGAGGAACTTGCGAGAAGTCAGCTGTCGGGACCACTGCACCATGCTTCGTTCCTTTCCGGACATATTGATGCCGGCAATGCCGATGCCGTTTTCGCTCGATGCCGCTTGCGATAGAGACAAGAATATCCCCTTTTTGTACAGAAATGCCTCTGCTTCATACCGAATCAGGCAATCATCGAGCATGACGATCACATTGGGCGCTGGAAGCGGCAGCATCTCCAAGTAGGTATCTCCATGATCGGACAGACTGCGTTTACCGGCATGCAGTTTTTCCGTATGATTGGTTTTGCTGCGTACAGCGGAGGCCCAGTCAGTAATGAGCTTCCGCTGCTTCTCGGTGAACTGTTCGCCGAGAAAATTCCGCTTGAAGTTCTTCGGGATGGTAAACTGGAACGGTTCGTCACCGAGCATCTGCTGAACCAGTTTTTGGACCCAATTGCGAATCTTCTTAATTTCCTTGGATTTCATAATTATCTTCCTTTCGTTTATAAAAAAGGGAGAGCTTCTCCCTTTTTAGTTGTTTTCGCCCGTCATAAGTGCTGCACTCATGATTTCGAGTGCATGCTCCTTGCTACGGGCATCGACATGCGCATAGCGCGTCGTCGTCAAATACGAGGCATGCTCGAGGTAGCTCTGAATCTCGCGCAGACTGCATCCCTCGTGGAGGAGCAAGGTCGCGCAGGTGTGCCGAAGGTCATGAAAGCGGATTTTCGGCAGGTCACTGTGCGCAATCCGCCAGCGAAAGTGGTCAGACACATACTCGGGCGAGAGCAGCTTGCCATTCGCATCGACGAACACATAGTCTGCGTCTGCGGTTCGGTATCGGCGCTTTGACGCATTTAACCGGGTTCAACAGAGGAGCACCGTTGCGGATTTCCTCGTTGAACACGGACTTGATCAGGGTCAGATGGTGCTGCACCGTATTGGCAGAGAGGCCGTCATCCTGCAATGTTTCGCAGTAATTTTCCAGTACGGTGGGAGACACTTCGTCTGTGGTCAGATCAAGCTGGCGGAAGTACGGGAGCAAGCGTGCAGTAATATGCTGGTAGCCTTCGTAGGTGGAAGGCGCAACTTCTGAACGCTTGCGTACGAGCCACCGCTGCACGACCTCAGTAAACGGAATGTCGCCTACCTCAGCAATCGCCCAGCCTGCCTGCCGGGAACGGCGGTCGTAATCCGCCTGCAACTCCAGCAGCATTTCATCGAGCATCTGCTTGGCGCGGCGCTGATTGCCCTTGACGGGCAGACCGGTGCCGATCCACTTTTGCTTCAGCTTGCCGCTGCTGTCGGGGATGCGGAACACCAGATAATACCGGCCGGCTTTCTGCTGCAGCGTACCGGTCACGAGTGGTTTCTTTCTCTTCATATTCTCCTCCTTTACAAGACGGAAAAGTTGTGTTATGATCGATATATGTTAAAAACCGTGCACGATTTGTTTGGTTTTGTGTGAATATAATAGCACGATACACCGATGATCGTCTGTGCGGTTTTCCGGCATTTTGGCTACACACTTACGGGGGAGGTTAAAATTTTGCTGACAATGGACCGAAAAGAAGAACGGCCGCAATCGGAAACGATTACAGCCGTCAAGGATGATATTTTTGAATTTGAACAGCACCGCGGCGTGCGGTACGTATTGGATCAGTTGCATAGCTTTTTTGTCGCATGTGAGCTAATGGATTTGCCATATGATAATCCGTTCTCCTTCTTTGCGAAATTAAACTATTTATTGCACCATCCCGAGAAGTTCACGATTGATGGAAAGCCAGATGCCCTAAAATCGTACCGGTTGGTCATTGAGGGTATTCTGATACTGTATGCCAGCTACGGCAACACGATATTCGAGTTCGCATCCGTTGCGGACGATACGGTATTTAATCATCTGTGAGAACAGCCGTCTCTGCCTTGGATTGGCGAGGAGCTGGACCGATTTGGCCTGAAAGAACGAGTCTGTGAGCTTGCAGAGCGGGCAGAACGGAGAGATATCTATCGAATATATCGGGAACTTTTGCAGTTTAATGAACATAATACGTATCTCAGTATTCGGAACGGTACGATTCCATTATGTCGAATTACATTTGAAAAAGAGATGAAAGGTACTTTCGTTTCGTCATTGTATCATCTGTTTTTGTCTTATTACGCGGCGGAACATGGACAAACATGTGAGATTAGCGCAGAAGGCACTTTATCCAAAGAAGCACAAGCATTGATGACCTATATGAATGGTTTGATAGCTTTGCGCGAGCTGGAAAGAAAACACATGTCAATCACAAGTGTGCAGCAATTATCCGCTGCGGTGAAGGACTTAGCAAAGTTATCCACACTAAGCCCTGATTTGGAAATGCTGAAATCCGACCAGTCAGAATCAGAGCCTGAACCTTGCCCATCCATATTTTACAAGGTGAAGGATTGTCCAGTGGCTCCGTGTTCTAAACTTGGAAAGTTCTACCAATCTCTCCGTAGCGATAAACCTCTTATCAGCGAACGACTTGGCAGTGTAAAGGCGAAGAATGCAGCGTTGGCTAGCCTCATGGACACAACGGAGCGGTTCTCGCAATCGCAACTGGATCGACTTATACAACAGATGCGCGAACTATTGCACAGCTATGCCGATAATCCGGTCTTCCGGTTTTTCGAGACAGTATATCATAAACTGGGAACATATCCCATTCTCCTTAGCATAGCACCAATCTATCTGTGGCGACTGCTTGTTCAATACGCTGATCCAATATATAAACAGAAATCGTACATGTTTTCGCAATCTGCAAAACAGGTAGACTTTTCAGTAGTCGCATTTTTGAGTCTGGATTCTCGCGCTATGCAGAGTGAAGAACGAACATCCGATAGGCATACAGATAATAAATGCAAACTATATGATCAGCTGGTAAAATTTTTTGAAGAAAATTTTGAAAGTATCAAGACTTCGGATAATCCTGTATCAGAGATCAATAAACCAGTCAGCCAGCACTTTTTGCAAAAGTTTTTGCTAGCCAACTTGTATCTGTACACAGACACAGGCATTACTGGTGCGACCTTAGAAACACGTATTCCGCTGTATCGTCTGTTCCGTCCGCTATACGATGCGCTGCACTCGATGGATGGTGAGCTGTGGAAACAGATGCCGTCCAATCAGACGTTGACAGTGACGTTTGAACAAGCGGACGAATTTTATAACATGAAACGAAGTGACAACGCAGCATTAACTTTCTTGCGTGAGTCGCAAGGGCGACTGCCGGTCTCGCGCAGGAAGAATCTACCTTTAGGGATATGCATGAATATCGTCCGAGAGGCACTGAGCAGACCAAACGGCAATCCGATTGGATGCATTGACTCATATATTGTACAGCACAAAGAGCTTTCCGATTTTGCAGGAAAATCTGCGGACAATCAAGATTTGCTGCGCTTAACAATCTACCGAATGGCCCTAGAGCGGGCTGCACATACACTTTCGAGAGATTTGATGGAATCAAGTATGCAGCTGTTTGATCGGTGGGTCACGAAGGAAGATACCGAACACATGTGGCAGTATTTCTTTGAAGAACACAGAGAGATGTTTGTATGGAAGACTATTGCAGATAAAATCATAATCGGACCGTTAAGAATATATGGACATGTTTTGTGTCGTACCCAGTCGTTAAATGGTCGATGGCCTCCACCGTCGGAAATTGCAAGAGAAAGCACTTTGTTTGTTATCAGCGAAGGTGCACCGGATATTCATAACAAATACTTGGGCCAACTGCATACACATTTGTTAGAGGCAGTTTATCAGATGCAGCCTTGTTCTGCCGACTCGACAGCGGAATATACAAAAACCGCCTTGCAGGCTATGCAAAGCGGATTTACGGGCGTAGTGCTCCCAGAATATACAGTTTATCATGAAATTGCAGATAATGCGCGAAACGCAGAGGCGATTCATGCAGCGCTGGTTGAACGATACCTGATGCAGTACAAAGGACCAATCCAGCACATGTTTGAAAAATGCGGTGAGGATTTTGCTGTTCTGGCATGCTTCCATTGCAAGGATTTAGAAGATGATACACTCGATGCGCTGAGCGTTGTCAGCTTCTGGTTTGCGCAGGACTGCGTTCACGCAGTTATTATTCGATACGATGACAAACTGACTCATACGGCAGAGCAACGTATTGCGTCCTTGGCAAGCCGCTTGGCGGTGCCGCTGTTCCTGCAATCAGATAATCAGACATACGATAAACAGTGCGCACTGCTTCAAAAGACAGCTATTTTTGGCTTTGAAAGCAGTCTTAGCTAACGCAGGCCAGTGCTTTCTCCAGACGCTGCAAGCTGCGGGCATTCTCGTTGATCTCCGGGTGTATGTAGCGTGACGTAGTGCCGGGATTGGAATGCCCCATATAGGCCTGAATATCCGTTGTATCACAGCCGCGTTGTGCCAGACTGGTTGCGCAGGTATGACGCAGATCGTGGAAACGGATATGACGCAGATGGTTATCCTTTAAGAAGCGGCGAAATTTACTGGACGGACTGAGCGGACCTCCATACCGTCCTTCAAACACTGGGCCGGAAAGACGATGCGGCTGCTTGGCGCGCAGAAGCTGCTCGACTTGCGGATGAAGCGGAAAGGAGCGATAGCTGGACTGCGTTTTCAGTTTATCGCTGCAAACAACACGTCCGCGACCGGCTTCATCATGCACCAGCATGGAATTGTGCCGCACATAGAGCAGCTTATTCTCCCAATCGATGTCGTCCCAGCACAGGCCACACACTTCGCCTCTGCGCAATCCATACAGGAGCGCCAGCAGTACCGGAAGATGCAGATCCGTCCCCTGTAGCGCGGCTAGTAAGCAGCGTTGCTCGTCTGTTGAGTAAGGACGCGGAATATCGCGTTCTACGTGAGGCAGCTGCACACCGCAAATCGGATTGCTGCGATTGAGTCCGCTATGGCAAGCGGCGTCAAATGCTGCCCGCAGCAGTACGAAATGCGCCTGTATGGTTCGAGAGGAATAACCATAGGCAAGCATGGCATCGCGATATTCCTCCAGTGCCAGTGGTGATACAGAATACAGTGTTAATCCTTTTTCATCAAAGAATTGGCAGGCGTGATGAACGATGATTGCGTAGCGGTCATAAGTTTGCTCTGCAATTGATTCACAGCGTTCTGACAGCCAGTGGTTTAACCAGGTGGATACAGGCTGATAGCGCATGTCGGGCGAAAGATCCCATTTTTCGCACAACGCATCCATGCGGTTAAGTTCGTACAACTCGGACAGCATACGGCGGCGAGCCAGCTCCGCTTTCTGCAGCGGCTGATCAGTTGATATAGCGGTACTCATCTGATAGCGGATCGGTTGGCCGTTCTCGGTATATTTTACAAGAAGATGCCAGTATCCTTTTACACGCAATACGCTGACTATAATGTTGGTTTTCATGGCGGTTTCCTCCTTTAACAGTGTATTTACAGGATACTGGAATCCTCACTTTTTCACGACGCAGTTATTGCCAGAAATGGCTACACACTTTTCTATTTATGAACTTGAGCGTAAAAGTGCGTCCGCTTCACGCCAGTGCGCCGCATAGCTTCCTTTGCGGTGATTTGCCCAGAGCGCCAGAGCGCAACCACTTCGTCCCAGTTGTTGGGGAGGATGGCGGCAGGTCGGCCAAGGTGTTTCCCTTTGGCTTTCGCGGCGGCGATGCCTTCGCGCTGACGCTGGCGAATGGTCAAGCGTTCCTGCTCGGCAATCGTGCCGAGGACTTCAATCAGGATATTGTTCACCATCTCAAAAACCCATTCCTGACTGGATGGCAGATCCATCATTGTGGTCGGAAGGTCGATCACCTTGAGATGGATGTTGTTCTGCTTGAACCATTGCAGTTCGCTGTGAATGTCGGCCTTGCTGCGGCTGAGCCGGTCGAGCGACTTTACGACAAGCGTATCGCCGGAGCGCAGCATAGCAGACTTGAGCGCCTGATAGCCGGGACGGTCAAGGTTTTTGCCGGACTCCTTATCCGTGATGATTTCTCGATCATCTGCGCCGAGCGCGCGAAAGGCCTCCAGCTGACGATCAAGGTTTTGCTCGCGCGTGGAAACGCGAGCGTAGTAGAATGTTTTGTGCACCATATCACCTCAAAAAAGTGTCCGGAAAGGTCTTGCGCTTTCCGGACATATTCATTTGTTGCAGATAGACCTTTTCGGACAGATTTGCGCGATGTATTTGCACTGTCCGGAAAGGTACACCTTGTTGAATACTCAGTCGTCGTCTGACAGCAGATCAGCCAGCAGGCCGATGACCGTCATCACACCGAGGACAATCTTCGCGGCATCCATGAAATCACCTCCAATCAGTACGCATATAGCAGTTCACCGGTCATTTCGTGCAGGAGCGCTGGGTCATACAGCATTTCCTCGATTTCCTCCTCAGAACAACCGTAGTCGAGCAGTGCCTGCACTTCTTCGATCGAAACACCGAATGCTTTTGCAACGCTGAATAAGTCATCATAGTTCGCGGGCGTCTCTAAGCAGTAGTCGCGGTAATATGGAGAATAACGCCGCCACCAGTGCTCAAAAGATGTTTTCGGCGTGAATGCGCCATAGGTTATACGTCCGATGCGGTCGATTTTCAGAATTTCACCCTCCTTCGGCTCCAGAATGTCAGTTGGCGCCTTTAACCGCAGCTTCTTGATAGCCTTGCACAGGATTTCCTGCGTGGAGGCATAAATCAGAAAGCCATCATAGAACATCACACAGAGCGGATTATCTCCGACTACGAACCAGATAGAATTGTCCTTATCCAGTACCGTAAACACAAATGAACCTTCGACCGCTTCAGCCATCGTTTTCAGGCTGTCAAAGTCGAGGGCTTTGTTTTTCTCTAAAAGTTGCACGGCAACGTAGCTGTCCGTTTCGACGCTCGTCATCGGCAGATTTTCTTCCGTGCGTAACTCTTTATCGTTCCAGAGAACGCCGTTATGCGCGAGAGCAAAGCTATTTCCGTCAACGTGACCAAGGAACGGATGGTTATTCTGATTAAACTGCGCGTTGCCCTGAGTCGTCATGCGAGTGTGACCCATCACGACATTTACACCGTGCGGAATATGGATTTTCATCTTACGAGCGGGAAGGGGACGCTTATAAATCCGCAGACGGTCGTTAAAGTTGTAGGCAATGCCGGTCGCGTCCGTGCCGCGAACTTGACACTCACGCGCTAACGTATTCAAAATTTTATTCTTCGTGTGGGTGCTGAGGCACTCCTTAAAATCAATTAAGCCGAAAAGACTGCACATATTACTCCTCCCCCGAAGTGTTTACGGGTTCATTTACATAAAGGCGGCGCTCCTTGAGATACTGGATAAGTTCTGGTTCGGTGATGTCATCGAGAAAATCGAACCAGCTCATGTCTTGCACCTGACTGTCGGACATAGCAACAGCCACCTCGACCAGATGATTTACCATCTGCAAGGTGGCTTTGAGGGTATTCAGCTTGAGCGTGCCGCGGAACATACGGATTTCAACCGTGTCCGAATTCGTAAGGTTGACCGCCGTATATCGCCCCGCGCAGGAATTCTTTGCGTGGTTTATCTGCTCGGACGGGGTGAGCCGGATACCGTACCGCGCCGCCCAGCGATTCATCTGCGACTGTGTACGGCGGCTGAACCGCAGCAATTCTGCCCAGAATTTCTCGACGAAATACAGTAAACGGGCAATCGCGGCCTCCTGCTGTTCGTAGGTGCAGCCGAACGCCAAGCGGGAGATGTGAACATGAAGGCCGCACGTGCCTGCCGCATGGCTCAAATATCCCATGCTCTGCGCCTTGCGAAGGACTTCCGCCCACGGCATTTCATTCAAATGGTACTCGAGTGTCATCGGATGAGTGACAAGCTCGAGGCCCTCATCCAGACTGCCGTCCGTCTTGATGTAGAGATTTTCTGCATCCTTGTTCGCGATGTCGAGCAGCTTTTGTGCATTGCTGTTTACCGTACCGCCGTCGTCGATTTCGAGTTCAACGCCGAAATGGCGAAGGCCCTTGCCGTGAAACACAAGATCAGGCGTATAGCTGTATTCGTGAATAACCTCGCAGTGTTCGTCCCAGCACGACGCGCAGTAAGCGTTATCGTCGCCGTCCCAGTACGCGCGGTCGCGATGAATAATGCGGCCGCAATCATCGCAGCGCACGTAATACTCATCGAAGCAGTGGTCGCAGAGTGTGTGCGTGTCGTCCTCGATGATATTCTCCTCATAAAACCGCTCGGCGCAATGATCGCAGATCACGGTCAACCGGTCGGCGCAATCCTCGCAGAGCCAGTCGCCTTCTACTTGGTACATATCTTCGATTGAATGCTCTGCACCGCAGTTTGCACAAATTCTCGTATCCTTCATTGGTTGTTCCTCCATTTCGTCTGGTAAATATCAATATTCTTCAGCGAGCAGCATAGTAGAATGCGTCAAATCATCAACCACGAACACCTTCGCGTTTACTGCATCATCACACGGTACATCGAGCTCGTAACGGTACGGCGGCTGCTCCTGCTCGTGGACAATGTGTTGACTGGTCGACGTTTTCGTCAGCGTGAATACCTGTAGGTAGTCTTTTCCCTCGACCTCTATCGTGAGCACCATGTGCCACATGAGGTTGATCAGCCACGATGGGATTTCATTCTCCACGCCACGCGTCAGGAATTTTTGATTGTCGAACATATTTGCCTCCTCCTTTTGGGCAAAAAGTAAGCTCCTGAGAATGTCTCAGGAGCTTCTACTGATATAATATATAGTTTGAAATGGAGGAGAAACAGAAAAAGCACAGCCGAAGCTGTGCTTTTTGTCTGTATGAGGTTTACTTGCTCATCTCGCAGAAGCGCATGAGGATTGCTGCTACTTCTGCGCGGGTTGCGTTATCCTGCGGATTGAGCTTGCCGTTCGAGCCGTTGACAATGCCGTTAGCTACTGCCCACTGCATTGCATCTGCTGCGTAGCTGCTGACGCTTGCAGAGTCGGAGAAGCTGTCGAGCTTTCCGTCTGCCTTCGGAGAACCAGCGTAGCGGTACATCATGGTAACGAGCTGCTCGCGGGTGATGTTAGCGTTCGGGTTCGTACCATCGGACACGCCGTTGGCCTTCGCCCAATTCATGCCTTTCTCGTACCAGATAGCGCCGCCGGTGGTATCCTCGCCTGCGTAGCGTGCGAGAACCGTCATCAGCATACCGCGGGTGGTGGATGCATTCGGGGAGAACTGGTTATCGTCGGTGCCGTTCATCAGGCCCTTGTCGGTGACGTACTGAACCGCGTCAGCGTACCATGCGGAAGAAGCAACGTCATCAAAGTTAGTCTTCGAAGGCTTGACGTCCTCAATTTTACTGAAGGTCGGTGTGATCGTTACCTTGCTGTCCGGCATGGTGAAGGTGAACTTGCCGTTGCCCTTGTCGGTCACGTCAACGGTTTTGCCCTTTGCGTCGGTAACCGTCAGCTTGTCAAGCTGATAGCCTGCATCCGGGGTGACAGTTACGGTAACCGTATTGCCCTTTTTCGCCGTGCTCTTGTCCAGAGAAACCTTGCCGTTCGATGCAGTGGATGCAGAAACGGTGTTGGTCGGGGTGGTGGAAGAACCGGAGGACGACGAATGACTGCTCTTACGGGTGACCTTAACTACGCAAGTCTTTTCCACATCGTTGTAATTGTCCGTGCCGGTATATTTTGCAGTGAAAGTGTAGTTCTTCGTTGCATTCGGCAACTGTGCGGTATACTTGCCGGCCGTTTCAGTTGCGGTTACCGAAATACCGTTGTCGCAGGTTACTTCCAAAATACCCTCACTCGGAACACCGGTAACAGTCAGTTCAACCGAACCGCCACCGGTCAGCGTATCCGGAGTTGCGGAGATAGCGATTTCCGGCGTAGCCTTAACAATGTTAAAGGTAGCCGTGCCGATTACCTCAGCGCCTACCTTAACGGTAGCGGTAGCTTGGCCAACATCGGTGTTATCAGCATAGGTAACATCAAAGCCTTTGTTAATTACCTCATTGTTCTTAGTAACTTTAACCTCTGGCTCCAATCCAGAACCCGTATAAGTCTGGTCTTCAATAGTGGGATATACGAAATAGGTGTCTGCATCAATTATCTTATTCCACTGTGCGTATACGGCATCCGGCACATAGTTGTAGATGTACTTGCCGATTGCATACGGTTTCGTGCCAGCAGCATCACCGGTCCACTCCTTGAAGGTGTAGCCATCACGAGTAAAGTTAGCATTGTCAACTTTAACAACGTAATTCTCTTGGCCTCTATAATACCGTTCTGGGAACTGAATCTTTTCGGTCTCTCCTAACGCTGGAGCAAAGAAAGCATAAACTTCCTTAATATCTCCGTTGTTTTTTCCACCATTAGCACTCAGAGCAATTTTCTTGGTAAACCAACGATAGAAAGTTGTTGGTTCACTGATCGATGTTTGGCTATTAACCTCTGTGCCGTCTGCCGTAAACCATGCAGAATTCTGCGGCTGAAGCACTGTCTCCTTATACTGATCCGGAGTTCCAAGATTACCAAAATACTTAGTAATATTAAAATTTGCCTTCATCCAAAGCAGATTGTTGCAGAACTGGAACATATACGAGCCTCTAAAAGCAGGTGTCCCCTCAACTGTAATGCTGGTAAGTCCATAACATTTTCTGAAAGCCAGATTGCCAATTGATGTTACGCTTGCTGGAATAACTAAATCGCCTGCCAAACCAGCATGATCAAAGCAACAGTCATCAATCTTTGTTAGCTGTGCAGGGAATTGGATGCTTTTTAATTCAGTGCATTCTGCAAACATACCCTTCGTTAATTCTGTCATTTCATCAGGCAGCGTTACATTTGCTAAACTTGTGCAATTGCTAAAAGCATTTTCACCTACAGAAACTGGCACTGTCTGTAGAGTCAAACTGGTTACAGCTTTATTACCGCAAAATGCTCTCGCGCCGATCGTCGTTACTTTAGGTAAAACAATCTCTTCCAGAGCCTTATTACCGTATACACCCTTATCTGCGACAGTTGTTACATTGTTGAAGTCGATTGTTTGCAAGTTCTGTGTGTAGTTAAAAGCGAGAAATTCAATTTTTGTCGCTTCGTCAATCATCTTATACGACGTATCTGCCTTATTTTGCGGATACTGAATCAGCGTTGTTCCGTCAGCAGTATACAGCACGCCATCAACAGATTTATACACAGTATTACCGCTCTCGACAGTAATATTCTTCAAATTATAGCACTGATAGAATACTTCGTGTACAGACGGTCCAATCGCAGTTACAGAAGCGGGAATCACAATACTTTTCAGACCGGTCTGAGAAAAAGCACGGTCTCCAATCGTTACAAGACCTTCCGGAATCGAAACAGACTCCAGATTCTTGCAGGCCATAAACGCATTGGAACCAATCGTTGTTACATCAGATTCAATAACGACACGCTTGATGTCAGCCTGCTGATCTACCCATGGCACGGTTTTTCCGGTATAATCTTCCATAGCACCCTTACCGGAAATAGTTAAAGTGCCAGTGTCACTATCAAAATTCCAATTAACGTTGCTGTCTTCCGCGCCGCAAGTGCCGGATGTTGCTAGTGCAGTGTTTCCTTCATCATCCCCATCCGCCGCAAACGCCACGGTCGGCGCCATTGTCAGCAACAGACACAATGATACTATTGCCGATAACAATCGTTTTTTCATAACTTTTCCTCCCTATTTTATCTGCCTTAACGGCTTCAATATAAATAAAAAAACGCTTTCAAGACATGGCTACCCATGACTTAAAAGCGTTTTGATATCTTTTTTGAACAGCACAAAAGGGCAGAGTTTTACTTGCTCTGCTCTGCTCTGCTCTGCTCTGCCGTCAGTGTATTGCACCGTGAATCGGCTTGTCAAGTTCTTTTTCACGGCGTACACCTCCTTCTGCCCAATAAAGCGCAGAAGAGGTTAACAGTGTCTTCGCTGATGCTTACAACCGGCTGTCATTGCGGCGTTCGCCGCTTTAGACCCTTCTGGCTTTGCGTCCCCATCTTTCGATGGGTTTGCCTATCTCTTAGGCACCGTGTCTGTACCTGATTTTTGATTATTATACCATAATCTGTATAGGCGTGCAACGGAACTGCTATACAATTCGTGTCATAAAAACGACATTTCGTGCAGCAATCTGATGAATATCACAGTTCAATCCGGTGCGCGCAGTGCGGAGAGTGTGCTTTTTATTTCCACTGGGTGCGGTACTGATGCGGGGTAATGCCGGTGCTCTTACGGAAGGCCATAATGAAGTGCGATGCACTCGAGAAGCCGCAGTTATCCGCGATGGTCTCGATGCTCTGCGAGGTGGTGAGCAGCTGCTGCTTCGCGGCGCTCAGACGCACGGTCTGCAAAAACTGATGCGGTGTAACGGACTGGTATTCCTTGAACTTGCGCATATAGTAGCAGGTGCTGAGCGCAGCACGCTGCGACAGGTGCTCGATGGAGAGTGACTTGTCCGCGAAATTGTACGTCATATAGTCGGCGGAAGCCTGAATCGCGATCTCGAGATCGCTTTTTTTCTTTTCGCCGAGCACGAGCACGAGCAGAACGAGCAGCTTGTTGATCGTCAGGGAAACGATGTGTGGATTGGGCTGGTTCTGGTGCACCGAGATCATGATGCGGCGGATGCACTCGTCGATCTCGGCATTCTGTCCTGTGGGCAGGATGAACCCGTGCGTATTCAGGATGAGCTGCGTATAGGCGGTGCTGCCGCTGCCTTCAAAGTGGAACCAGCGCATCCGGATGGGCGTTATGGCATGGTAGCTGTGCGCCTCGCGGCAGTCGAGCAGCACCAGACTGCCCGGCCCGGCGGTGCGGGTCTCGCCGCGGTAGGTGACAGATAATTCTCCCTCGTCCACGACGAGCATCTGGCAGATATCCAGATAATCGCGCTGCATGCCATAGCTTTCGTCACAGTGGTAGCTGCCGGCGTGCGGTACATAATACAGATTTGCCGCGGTGAAGGCGTCCGCGTCATGGTAATAGCGGACCGAGTCCGGGAGGATACCCATATCATTGAGCATGATGACCGTCATCTCCTTTTCTTGTACAATTATATCAAAAAAATATATTTTTGAAAAGTATTATTTTTTGATATTTTATTATCACTCTGTATAGTGCCAAGTGACGAAAAATACGATATGATAGGTTCAACAAAAGAGAAACGCGAAAAACAAGCGAAACGTTTCCTGAAAATTCATTTTAGGAGAAAAGGGAAAAGAAACAAAAAGATAGGAGAGTTTTATAGGAATATAAAATTTTCTTATCGATAAGGGGAGTTGAAATTTATGATTATCATTTTAACATTCATCGCCTTCACCGGTCTTGTAGCTCTGATCTCATGGTACAAGACCAAGGAGGAGAACCTGTCCACCAAGGAAGGCTACTTCCTTGCAGGACGCGGACTGACCGGTCTGGTCATCGCCGGTTCACTGGAAATGACCAACCTGTCCACCGAACAGCTGGTCGGACAGGCCGGACAAAGCTATTCGACCAACATGGGCGCCATGAGCTGGTCGGTAAACGCAAGTATCGCGCTGCTGGCGCTGGCACTGATCTTCCTGCCGAAGTATCTGAAAGCCGGCATCACCACCATTCCGGAATTTCTGGAGGTTCGATTTGACCGCACCACCAAGCAGATCATCTCGTTCCTGTTCCTGCTCGGCTACATGCTTACTTACCTGCCGACCGTGCTGTACTCCGGCGCGCTGGCCTTCAACCAGATTTTCCATCTGGATCAGCTGTTCGGCATCACCACATATCAGAGCATTGCGATCCTGTGTGTGGCGATCGGCGTTATCGGCTCGATCTACGCGATCTTCGGCGGCCTGAAGGCAGTTGCGGTATCTGATACCGTAAACGGCGTGGGCCTGCTGATTGGCGGTCTGTTGATTCCGATCCTGTCCATCTGCATCCTCGGAAACGGCAGCTTTCTTGCCGGCATTCAGGACTTTATCACCAATGTTCCGGCGGAAAAGTTCAACGCGGTCAATCCGGCGAACGCCCTGCCTCCGATGATCCCGTGGCCGGTTCTGTTCCTCGGCATGCTGTTCAACAACCTGTTCTACTGGTGCACCAACCAGTCCATCATCCAGCGCACGCTGGCAGCAAAGAATCTGGCGCAGGCACAGCGCGGCGCCGTATTCACCGCCTTCCTCAAGCTGCTGGACCCGTTCTTCATCACCATCTGCGGTCTGCTGGCTTACCGCTTTTTCGGAGACGGCCTGGCAAACAGCGATCTGGCATACCCGTCTCTGATCACCACAGTTGTTCCGAACTGGCTGCTCGGCATCATCGCAGCGGTTCTGTTCGGTGCGATCCTGTCGTCCTTTAACTCGGCACTGAACAGCTGTGTAACGCTTTACACGCTGGACTTCCATCGTCCGTTGTTCAACCAGACCGCAAGCGACTCTCATCTGGTAAGCGTAGGCAAGCGCGTTGGTACCGGTCTTGCGATCGTATCCATCTGCGTAGCGCCGTTCGTCAGCAATGCACCGTCCGGTCTGTATGACTTCCTGCAGGAGTGCTTCGGCTTCTACTCCATGCCGATCCTCGCGATCGTGCTGGTAGGCTTCTACACCAAGCGCGTCCCGGCCTGCGCGCCGAAGATCACGCTGGTCGTACACGTCATCCTGTACTCGATCTCCAAGTTTCTGCCGCTGAATGTGCATTACCTGTATGTTCTTTCGGTACTGTTCCCGGTAGATCTGGCACTGATGCTGCTCATCGGCAAGTTCAAGCCCCGTGCTACCGACTTTATCCTCGAGGATTCCAAGGCTGTTGACCTGACCCCGTGGAAGTATGTAAAACCCGCCGCGCTGACCTGCTTCATCCTGATGCTTTGCGTCTACGCGCTGTTCTCTCCGATCGGTCTGGCTCGATAATGAGCCGGACCCCGGAAACCATTCATCTATTCACATTGTAAGAAACGCACAAGGCGTTTTCGATAAAATCCAACAAAGGTATTGCAATTTTTTGAGGAGGAAAAACTTATGAGCAAGGAAATTAAAATCGGTCTGATCGGCGCCGGCTGGATGGGCAAGGCCCACACCACCGCATTCCACAATGCACGCATGATCTTCGGCGATGATATGCCGGTATTTGAGCTGGTAAGCGACGTCAGCGAGGACGCAGTAGCAAAGTTCGCAAAGAACATGGGCTACAACCGCTACACCACCAACTGGATGGACGTTGTCACCGATCCCGAAATCGACCTGGTTGACGTTGCGACCCCGAACTGCATGCACTACGAGATGGCAAAGGCTGCTCTCGAGCACGGCAAGCATGTTTTCTGCGAGAAGCCGCTGTCTCTGTCTGCTGAGCAGTCCCGCGAGCTGGCTGATCTGGCCAAGGAAAAGGGCGTAGTCAACTACTGTGGTTTCTCCAACATCATGAACCCGGCAAATCAGTATGTTGCGGAACTCGTCAAGTCCGGCAAGCTGGGCAAGATCATGCGCGTACACGCTACTTACGATCAGGATATGCTACTTGATCCGTCCATTCCGATTGCATGGCGTCACATCAACAAGCTGGCAGGCTCGGGCGCACTCGGCGACCTGTGCAGCCATCTGCTGAGCGTTTCCCAGATGATCATGGGCGACATGAGCGAGGTGCTCGGCGTTCAGTCCATCGTTATTCCGGAGCGTCCGATCAAGGCAGGCAGCACTGAGATGGGCAAGGTCGAGAACGATGACCTCATCACCTTCCTCGTCAAGTACGAGAACGGTGCAATCGGTGACTTCTCGTCCTCCCGTGTTGCAACCGGCCGCAAGAACTACTTCTATTACGAGATTCAGGGCACCGAGGGCTCGGTAGTATACGATCTGGAGCGCATGTGCGAGGTTCAGGTTTACTTCAAGGCTGACGCTGACAAGGACAACGGCCGTGACTGCGGCTTCCGCACCGTACTGCTCAACCCGCAGCACAAGGGCTTCAAGTACTTCCAGCCGGCAGGCGGCATCGCGATCGCATTCGACGATATGAAGACGCTGCAGGCTCACGCACTCATGCAGGCTATGCACGGCGGCGAGTACATCTGCAACTTCGAGATGGGCGCTAAGGTTGACGGCATTATCAACGCAGTGCTCAAGTCCGTTAAGTCGGGCACTTGGGAAAAGTGCTAAGGGAGGTTCAAGGCTATGTTTAATAATGTAAAACTCGGCATTGCGCCGATCGGCTGGACGAATGACGACATGCCGCAGCTCGGCGGCGAGCTGACCTTCGAGCAGATGGTTTCCGAAGCGGCTCTGGCAGGCTTTCAGGGCACCGAGGTTGGCGGCAAGTTCCCGACCGACCCGGCCGTACTGAACAAGGCACTCGACCTGCGCGGCATCAAGATCGCGTCTCAGTGGTTCTCGAGCTTCCTGTGCTCGACCCCCTACGAGGAGAACGAAAAGGCGTTCATCGAGCAGCTGGACTTCCTCGAGGCGGTCGGCGCAAGCCGCATCAACGTCTGTGAACTGACCCGCTGCCTGTTCGCAGAGGAGTGCTCGATGTTCGGCGACAACAAGCCGGTTGCTACCGACGAGGAATGGGACAAGCTGACCGACGGCCTGAACAAGCTGGGCAAGATCGCGGCCGACCGCGGCTTCAAGCTGTGCTTCCATCACCACATGGCAACGGTTGTTCAGACCTTTGAGGAAACCAAGCGCTTGATGGACAACACCGATCCGCGCTATGTTTACCTCTGCTTCGACACCGGCCACTTCACCTTCTCGGGGGAGGACGCCGTCAAGGCAGCCAAGGAGTTCGGCCCGCGTATCGGCCACGTTCACCTCAAGGACATCCGTCCCGACATGATGGAAAGAGCTTACGCCGAGGGCTTCAAGTTCCGCAAGGCGGTTCTGGAAGGCTGCTTCACCATTCCGGGTGACGGCTGCGTCGACTATCCGGGCGTATTCAAGGCTCTGCACGATGCACACTACGAGGGCTGGTTCATCGTAGAGGCCGAGCAGGACCCGGCAAAGGCAAATCCGCTCAAATACGCAAAAATGGCGCGCGAGTATATCAAGAAAACCGCAGGTATCTGATAAGGAGGATTACAAATGGAGAAGATTCGTTTCGGTATCGTTGGCATCGGTATGATGGGCAGAATGCACGCCACCAGCCTGCAGCGTAATCCTCACGCAGAGGTTGTAGCGGTTTGCGCCCGCACCGAGAGCAAGGTCAAGGCGTTTCAGGAGGAATTCGGCGTACCGTATGGCTACACCAATGTAGACGAGCTGGTAAACAATCCCGAGGTTGACGCAATCGTTGTTGCAACCGGTGCAGATGCTCACAAGGCACCGTGTCTGGCAGCCTGCAAGGCCAAGAAGCATATCTTCTGCGAGAAGCCGCTGGCCAAGACCCTTGAGGACTGTGAGGAGATTGAGAAGGCCGTAGCCGAGAACGGCAGCAAGTGCTTTACGGTCGGCTTCATGCGCCGCTTCGACCCGTCCTACGCAGAGGCGAAGGAGAAGATCCGCGCCGGCGCGATCGGCAAGCCGATCCTGTTCAAAGGCGTATCGCTCGACCCGTCCAGCGTGCTCGAGGCACATCTGGAGGGCGTTAAGAAGGGCATTTACGTTCCGTGGTTCATCGAGATGGGCAGCCACGACACCGACCTTGCCCGCTGGTTCCTCGAGGGCGATCCGGTCGAGTCCTTCGCCACCGGCGATGCTTACGTCTGCACCGGTCTGGCAGATTACAACGACTACGACAACGGCTTCTCGCTGACCAAGTTCGATAACAACACCACCGCGTACATTCAGGTGGGACGCACCGCGACCTGCAGCCACGTTGAGAGCGAAATCGTCGGCACCAAGGGCACGCTGCGTGTCAACTCGGTACCGCGCAAGAATTACCTCTCGCAGTTCACCGAGAACGGCTTCGTAGAGGAGTGCCAGGAGAGCTTCCTTGCCCGCTGGGGCGAAGCGTTCCAGGCGGAGATCGACGACTTTGTCGACTGCGTCCGCACCGGCCGCAAGCCGGAGACCACCGCACACGACGGCACGATGAGCCTGAAGTTCTGTCTGCAGCTGCATCAGGCCTATCTGGACGGCAAGAAGAAGTAAATGACAACCGCTTTTTAGATAAAGGAAAAAAGGAGATTCACATCATGAGCAAGAAGGAACTCGCTATTGGCGTACTGGGCGCAGGCGGCAACATTGGCCACACCCATTCTCAGAACATTGCAACCTATGTAGACGGCGCTCGTTTGGCTGCTGTTTACGATCTGAACACCGAGCGTGCCGAGGAGGTCGCTAAGACCTACGGCGCAAAGGTAATGGCAAGCGCAGAGGAGCTGATCGCTTCTCCCGAAATCGACGCTGTTGTTATCGCATCCTGGGACGGCACCCACGCTGATCTGGCGGTAAAGTGCATCCAGGCCGGCAAGCCGGTATTCTGCGAGAAGCCGCTGGCTACCACCCTCGAGGACGCGAAGAAGGTCGTAGAGGCGGAGAAGGCTTCCGGCAAGCGTCTGCTGCAGATCGGCTTCATGCGTCGCTTTGACCCGGACTACATCAAGATGAAGAAAATCCTCGACTCCGGCGAGCTGGGTGCTCCGCTGATGGCGCACTGCATCAGCCGTACCCGCAGCCATCCGAAGAACCACACCACCGAGCAGCACATCACCAACATCGCCATCCACGAGATCGACATCTGCCGCTGGCTGCTGGGCGAGAACCTGAACGAAGTCGCTGTCCGCTTCCCGCGCGCTACCTGCTTCGCAGAGGGCACCTGCCAGGACCCACAGCTCGTGCTCATGCAGTCCGATTCCGGCGTGCTGATCGACGTTGAGGTCTCCGGCAACAGCTACTACGGCTACGAGATCCTGTGCGAGCTGGTCTGCGAGAAGGGCACCATCCGCCTGCCGGTAGCAGCAGAGCCGATCGTCCGTTCTTACCTGCAGTGCGGTCAGGCCATCCCGGAGGACTGGACCAACCGTTTCGTAGTTGCTTATCAGGAAGAACTGCAGCACTGGGTAGATTACCTGCAGGGCAAGACCGACGTTCCGGGCCCGGGTGCTGAGGACGGCTACGAGGCCTGCAAGATCTCCGATGCACTGATCAAGGCACAGACCACCGGTCAGTGGGAAAAGGTAGAGGCATAATCCCCCGCGAATGGTATACAGCAGGGGCGGGGATAGGTGTGAAACCGCCCCTGTTGATATAAAGAAGGTCATATTACCCGGTAATATGATTCCAATAGACAACTTGTCTAACAGGAGGAAAGAAAGATGAAGAGAAGCAACCTTTTTAAGCGTTCCGCAGCGATGCTGCTGGCAGGACTGATGGCAGTTTCCATGAGTGCATGCGGCGGCAGCAGCGCATCCGGCAACGACTCCGGCGATTCCCAGGCAAGCAGCAGCGGCGACACCCATAAGCTGAGCGTAGTGCTCAAGACCACCTCTTCCGAATACTGGAGCTACGTTATCGCAGGCATCGAGCAGGCGGAAAAGGATCTCGGCAACGTAGAAGTTGACGTACGCGGTGCAAACAGCGATACCGACTTCGACGGTCAGCTGAACATGGTAGAGACCATTGTAAACGCAGATATGTGCGAGGCGATTGCAATCGCACCGCTGCAGGCAGACCAGATCGCAAATGCACTGACCGGCGTCAAGATCCCGGTTCTGGCGATCGACACCAATTTTGATCAGGCGGAAACCTTTATCGGCACGGCGCACGAGGACGCTGCCTACGAGGGCGGCAAGTATGTAGCCGAGAAGATCGGTAAGGGCGGCAAGGTTGTTATTCTGGCGAATATCCAGGGCGAGTCCACCTCTGAGGCTCGTGTAGCTGGTTACAAGAAGGCACTTGAAGAAGGCGGCTGCGAGATTATCTCCACGCAGTACACCGACGGCGTAGGCGACAAGGCTGTTACCGTAACCGATGGTGTTCTCCAGTCCTTCGCGGACATCGATGCGATCGTATGCTGCGCAGATGACGTTGCGCTCGGCGCTTCCCGTGCCATCCGGCAGACAGGCCGCGACGGCGACGGCATCATCGTATGCGGCTTCGACGGCATTTCCTCCGGCGTACAGGCAGTTGTTGACGGCGAAATCTCCTGCACCGTTGCACAGGACCCGTACAACATGGGCTACCAGTGCGTTGAGAGCCTGCTCGACGTTGTAGAAGGCGAAAAGCTGGATGACTTCATCGATACCGGCTGTAAGGTCATTACTCCGGACAATGCACAGGAGTATCTGGACAAGCTGAAGAGCCTGGTATAAGCATTATTTTCTGATCCCTCACTCTCACTCTCGCGCTTGGGAAAACGCTCCAATGTTCTTCCCATTCTTCATGTCATTAAGACATACTCTCTAATATTTTTATTCTCTCTCTTTTAACTAACCCATAAGTTTTCTTCTCATATTGCTGGAAAAGCCGCTTATGCGGCTTTTCCTATACCCCGATTCGGTTTGGCGAAAGGATATTTGACCAATGTATCAGATTTTGAAAAAGCAAACGCTGAACGCAAACACCAAGCTGATGGTGATCGAGGCACCGCACGTTGCCCGCAAGGCAGAGCCGGGTCAGTTCATCATCCTGCGTGTCAGCGCAGAAGGCGAGCGTATTCCGCTCACGATCGCAGATTTTGACCGCGAAAAGGGTTCCGTCACCATCATCTTCCAGGAGGTCGGCGCGACCACGCAGGCGCTTGGTGCGCTGAACGAGGGCGACTGCCTGCACGACTTTGTCGGTCCGCTCGGCAAGGAGAGCGAGCTCGAGGGTCTCAAGAAGGTCGCTGTTGTCGGCGGCGGTCTGGGCTGTGCGATCGCGTATCCGCAGGCCAAGAAGCTGCACGAAATGGGCGCTGAGGTTGACCTGATCGCCGGTTTCCGCAGCAAGGACATCATCATCCTCGAGGACGAGATGAAGAACGCCTGCACCAACCTGCACATCGTGACCGACGACGGCTCGAACGGCCGCAAAGCGCTGGTTACGCAGGTGCTCAAGGAGCTGATCGACGCGGGCAACCAGTACGACGCCGTCATCGCCATCGGCCCGATGATCATGATGAAGTTCGTCTGCGAGACCACCCGTCCCTACGGCATTAAGACCATCGTTTCCATGAACACCATCATGGTAGACGGCACCGGCATGTGCGGCGGCTGCCGTCTAACCGTCGGCGGCGAGACCAAATTCGCCTGCGTTGACGGCCCGGATTTCGACGGCCACCTCGTTGATTTCGACAGCGCAATGCGCCGCGGCGCCATGTACAAGGCACAGGAAAAGGCTGCTGTCGCACGCCGCGAGGAGCACTGCAACCTGTACAAGATGGAGGTCAAGTAATCATGCCGAATATGAATCCGAAAAAGTGCCCGATGCCCGAGCAGGCGCCGGACGTCCGCAATAAAAATTTCGATGAGGTAACGCTCGGCTACACCGCTGAAATGGCGGTCGAGGAGGCGCAGCGCTGCCTGAACTGCAAGAACAAACCCTGCATGACCGGCTGCCCGGTACAGGTTAAGATCCCGGAGTTTATCGCTCTGGTTGCCGAGGGCAAGTTCCTCGAGGCGGCTGCCAAGATCAAGGAGACCTCCGCACTGCCCGCTGTCTGCGGCCGTGTATGCCCGCAGGAGAGCCAGTGCGAGTGTCACTGCGTGCGCGGCATCAAGGGCGAGCCGGTAGCCATCGGCCGTCTGGAACGCTTCGTTGCCGATTACGCGCGCGAAAACAGCACCGAGAAGGCAGTAAAGCCGGAATCCAACGGTCACAAGGTTGCCATCGTTGGCGCGGGCCCGGCGGGCCTGACCTGCGCCGGCGACCTCGCTCGCCTGGGTTACGAGGTTACCGTATTCGAGGCGCTGCACACCGCAGGCGGCGTTCTGATGTACGGCATTCCGGAGTTCCGTCTCCCGAAGGCTATCGTACAGAAGGAAATCGACACGCTGAAGGATCTGGGCGTAGAGTTCGTCCTGAACTTCGTTGTCGGTCGCTCCGAAACCATCGACGAGCTGTTCGGTGACGGTTTTGAAGCAATTTTCGTCGGCTCCGGCGCCGGTCTGCCGACCTTTATCGGCGTGCCGGGCGAGAACGCGAACGGCGTTTACTCCGCGAACGAGTACCTGACCCGCATCAACCTGATGAAGGCCTACAAGGAAAATTCCGACACGCCGATCTACCACGCGAAGAAGGTCGCAGTCGTCGGCGGCGGCAACGTAGCCATGGACGCGGCCCGCTGCGCAAAGCGCATGGGCGCAGACGAGGTTTACATCGTGTACCGCCGTTCCGAGAAGGAGCTTCCGGCTCGTCTCGAGGAGATTCACCACGCGAAGGAAGAGGGCGTTGTGTTCAAGTTCCTGACCGCACCGCTCGAGGTGCTGTCTGACGAGAATTTCAACGTCACCGGCCTCAAGTGCCAGCAGATGGAGCTGGGCGAGCCGGATGCCTCCGGCCGCCGCCGTCCGATCCCGGTCGAGGGCAGCGAGTTCGTCATCGACCTCGACTGCGTTATCGCGGCGATCGGCACCAGCCCGAACCCGCTCATCCGCCACACCACCCCGGGCCTTGAGACTAACCGCAAGGGCTGCATCGTGGCTGACGATGAGCACGGCATCACCTCCAAGGACGGTGTTTTTGCCGGCGGCGACGCCGTTACCGGCGCGGCTACCGTCATCCTCGCAATGGGCGCAGGCAAGAGAGCCGCTGCCGCGATGGATGAGTACATCAAGAATAAGAACAAGTAATTTTTGCTTGATATGAGGAAAGAAAAACCAGGTTGCATATTGAATCGCAACCTGGTTTTTGTGGTGTGTCCAATTTGGGCAGCGGCAAAGAAGCCGGCTACCGGCCAAAAACTGACGGAAAACTCCAAAACCGATGAACAGAAATCATATAGCAGGCCGTATAGGGACGGACGAGAGTGCTGCTCAATACAAAGTCCAGTGCTGCTCGAACTGCTCGCGGTTGCGGCACTCGTCATGACAAATTTCCTCTCTAATGTGGTGACGATGGTGCTGTTCTTCAATATCGGTCTGGCGCTGCTCTCCGGTTCCAACATGCATATGGAAGCGTTCGCCGCTGTCATCGGTGTCGCAGCATCTATGGCATCTCTGACGCCGTCCGCGTGCACGCCAGCACCGCTCATCTTCGGACCAGGGCATGTGACGGGCCGCGGTGTGCTCAAGGCAAACCTCGTGTTCCTTGTGATGTCTCTTGCGGCCTGTCTTGTTGTGGTCTATCCGCTCGCCTCTGCGGTGTTTGGATAAGAAAAGCATTTGCGCAGATAAAATCCCCCTTGATGCCGGCCCGGTATCAAGGGGGATTGTCTGTTTCTGTTCGTTCAGACGGGAATACCAGCGAATGGTTCTGATAACAGCAGATTTTATGCAAAACACAGTGCTCAGCGTGCCGAAAAAATATAGGGGTCTAAATTCACGGGACTATCCCGAATTCTGTGTAACCGACAAAACGCGGTGTAAAATAGAGCTTAATATTTCAAGGTGGGAGCGGCGTTGGCTGCGCCCGCCTTGTCTGCAACATAACGCCAACGGGGTGCTTGTTACCGGTTTTAACACAAAAAATGCAGAGGAATTAACAAAATATGATGTAAAAAAAGTAAGTAGGCAAGCAGGAATTTTTATGACTTTAATTGACTTTGGATTAATCGGACTTGTTTCATATATTCAGTTTAGAGCAGTTCCGGCTATTCAAGATAATACAATCTCAAATTATGGAACTGAAATAACTGTTGTTTCTCTCGGGATTTGCATTTACATACTTTTTGTTGCAATTATAGCGACTACTCGCGGTTTTAAGAACTGTAAGAAATAGCAAAATCAAAATGATATGTTTCACAACAAAACGAAAATGCTCATGTACGGTAAAGGAACACGCATGAATTTGCTTTTTCGATTTCAATGTTCACAAAAACCTTTACTTTCATGTACTATAAACATAAAAATTAGGAGGAGTTACGATATGAAACAGCCACCAAGACAAAGAACAATAAAAGACGAGCGAGATGAAAAAATAGGAAAAGACGCAAAAGTTTATGCCTTTGAATGGATAATAGCTATTACCCAAGTATTAACGATAATGTGCATAATAAAGGGAAATCCGGCATGGAAAGGAACAATATCGATATTATTTTTTGGCGTTGCATTTTTACTGTTTTATGAATTTAAGCAGTATGAGGCAAAACCCTTCAAGCAAGTTGGAATTGTTTTCCTGATTATAGGGATTGCATTGTTGATATGGTTTGGAATTACAGGATAGATAACCCAAAGTGCTACCGCCCTCTTTTATTTTACAACTGAATAACAGCCGCCCTGCAGCGGCACACGAAGAGGATGTGACAAAACTCGATTGAGTTTTGTCACATCCCCTTTTAATAAATCAATCTTCTTGTGTGTCCTTTTGAAATTCTAAAATATCGCCGGGTTGACAGTCTAATGCGTCACAGATGGCATTTAAGGTTGAAAAGCGAATAGCACTTACCTTTCCGGTCTTAATTTTGGATAAGTTGACATTTGCAATACCAACCTTTTCGGATAGTTCGTTTAAGCTTATTTTTCTATCTGCCATCATTCTATCAAGCCTTAAAATTATTGCCATATCATATCTCCTTTATAATGTTTCATCTACCTCTTGCTGCAACTCACATTCATAACCCTTGATATAAGCTCAACAGAAGAAAAAGTCAATACTGGAGTCTAGTTTTAACAGAGCTTCCTTCGCATCGGCAGCTTCTTTGACAATAAAACCATTTCTACATAATAGAATACGAAGAATTTCACGAATTTCCGAATCATCATCTACAATTAAAATAGTTTCTGGCCCTTTTTCTTTTTCTGTTACCAAATATGACCACCTCATTTCAATATAAAACTTGTAATTCCTTTACGCTAAAATACTATATTTTCATCTGCATCTTATCCTTTTTTACAAACTACGCAGAGCCATCCTTTTTTATTTTTGTGTATTTTTATGTCTGTAAAACCTGCATCCTCCAAAGATTTTTTTATTTGTTCAGAATTGTATATTTTCATTCCCTGTATAATCTTAGTCCACTTTTCTTCTTTAGAATTTTCGCCATTTGATTCGTTGCAAATCATAAAAGTTCCGCTGACTTTCAAAACTCGATATACTTGCTTAAATGCCTCATTAATATCAGGCCAAAAATATATTGTTTCAAACGCAGTAATTATATCAAAAGTTTCTTTTCGGAAAGGCAGTTTCATTACATTACCCTGCAAGATTTCACAATGCTTATTTTCTATTTCTGCCTTATTGATTTTTGAGGATTTTATTACACTAACTTCTGAATAATCAATGCCGATCACCTTGCCGAAGCCCTCGCATACGGGGCAGGCACCGATAGGAGAGTTGAACGAGAACATCTGATCGTTCGGCTCCTCAAAAGTGATGCCGTCCGCTTCGAATTTCGTGCTGAAACTATATAGTTTGGTGGTGCCGTCCGGCAGATAAAAACGTAGCATACACGTACCGTCACCTTCATACATGGCGGTTTCGGCAGAGTCCGTCAGTCGGCTGATCGCATCTTTTTCTTTGGATGCTACCATACGGTCTATCAATAAAAAAACGGTATCTCCTTTCTTTGGTTCATATTCATCAATGCGTATCATCTCTCCGTTTACTTCCAGACGGTTGAAGCCCTGCTTCATATCAATGTCCAGTTGTTGTTTCATTGTGCGGTCTTCACGCAGTAGTATCGGAGCGAGCACTGTGTATCTTGTCCCTTCCGGATAGCCTAACATACAGTTTACGATATCTTCAGTGGAATGTTTTTTTACTTCCTCTCCGCTAATGGGGCTGAATGTCCGTCCGATACGGGCATACAATAATCGCAGGTATTCGTATATTTCGGTAGAGGTGCCGACAGTGGAGCGTGGATTGCGGCTGCTCACCTTCTGTTCTATGGCGATGGCAGGCGGAATCCCTTTGATAAAGTCACATTCAGGCTTGCTCATACGTCCCAGGAACTGGCGGGCATAACTGCTCAGACTTTCTACATAACGACGTTGTCCCTCAGCATAAAGTGTGTCGAATGCCAGGGAGGATTTACCCGAACCGGACAACCCGGTGATGACAACAAGTTTGTTTCGGGGTATTTCTACGTCTATATTTTTCAGGTTGTTGACGCGTGCGCCTTTGATGAGTATGGAGTTGTTTTTGGTCATAATCTGAGTCACTAAAGTGAATTTAAGCTGCAAAGATAATCACTGCAATTCAAATATGTATAATGATTGGCAGGTTAAGATTTGTTATACTTTTAAATAGTTGCTGACATACAAACGGGAAAAGCACTATTTTTATGCGCATTTTAAAAACCAATCATCCTTATGCAATACCCTCGGATATGCCTGTGTGCCATGTTGGTATGCTTGTTTTCTTGTTTCGGGACAGTTATGGGACAAGATACAATTGATCTGAAATCGCTTGCCGACAGTGTACGGAAAGCGAATGGTAAACCGAATTTTCTACCTTTGGGTATGCACTTCCTTGAATTGGCAAAAGAGCGGAAGGATACGGCTAATATCAGTGACGCTTATGCTATTCTTGCCAGTCATTATTATGAATTAGGAGATACGGACAGTTTGCGCCTGGTGACTTATGAATATATGGACTGGGCAGATCGTTGCCACCGTAATACCGATCGCTATCAGGCATGGAGGCAGTACATCCAGCGAATGACCGAGAAGGGGTTGCAGGAAGAGGCGATGAAGGAGACGGATTTACTCTGCAAAGACGCCGAGAAACGCATAGCCGAGTTATCCGCTATCTTCAAGCGTGCTTTCCATCGTATCCGAAATAAAGAACCGTTCTT
>OKRX01000425.1_pt1 | contig 33158 bp, 20 predicted proteins | sample 1601241 | NCBI WGS metagenome assembly OKRX01 (sample SAMEA3541500, study PRJEB24748) | human gut metagenome | biome: human gut; feature: human-associated habitat; material: faeces | place: China | collected 2012
AGTCTGCTGTTAAGCGTACGCGACCGTTCAGAATACCGAAATCAACTCCGACATTGAACTGGTCGTTGCGTTCCCATTTTAGGAAAGGAGCAGCCGGTCGGTCTATCTTATAGGCGGTAGAAGAACTCCCGTTTGGAGTAGTAACGGTAACAGGCGTCATTTTGGAATAGATACGGTAAGCCTCTACAGCTTGGTTTCCTACGGAGCCGTATCCCAAACGGAGTTTCAGTTGGTCGATGAAACTATTCTCCTTCAAGAAATTTTCTTGCTTCAAATCCCATGCCAATGCAGCAGAAGGGAAGTAACTCCATTTATCTTTCAGACGTGAGGAACCATCGGCACGGATAGAGGCGGTAAGCATGTAACGGTTCATGAATACATAGTTGACACGTAACATTCCTGACATAAGGGTATTGATGCTGCGGTCGGATGCAATGGCTGCGAGGTTTGAATCGGACCATGCCAGATTATTGACACCGATCATGTCGATATAGTCTAAGTTATATCCTGTACCGGTATGGTTGTAGTTGTTGTCATAAGACTGCTCGAATACGGCAGTTGCATTGATACGGTGATTTTCATTGAATTCCTTTACATAACTCAAAGTATTGGTATTCAGCCATGAAGTATTCCAATAGCTACGTGCCTGTCCTTGAGTCAGACTGTTTTTGTAGGAATAATAACTGTCTTCGTTTTCTACCGAAGTATTCAGTCTGTTATCAAAAAGCACGCCTAGTTGAGAGCGGAAACTCAAACCGTCCAGAATATCGAACTGGACATAGCCCTGTATGCGGTTATTGATTGTTTTGTTAGAGTTGCTGGATTCCCAGATGTATCCCATAGGATTGTATGCCTTGCCACCATCGAAGAAGCTATTGTTATATTCTCCTTCTTCGTTTTTGGGTTCGATGGTACTTGGAAAGTACATGCTTTGCTGTATCAAGCCATCGTATTCGGTAATACGGGGTTTGCTTGTTTCACGATAGTGACCGTATATATTCAAACCTGCTTTCAGCCATTTCTTGATTTTGGTATCTACCTTTAAACGCCAGCTGTAGATTTGGCTTCCTGATTCTTTAATGATACCTTGGTCGTCCTGATAACGGAGAGAGGCTAAGAACGTTGTTTTTTCACCACCACCGGCAATGGAAAGTTCATAGTTCTGAGTAACTGCCGGGCTACGGAAAATTTCTCTTGAATAGTCATATCCTGCCTTGCCGGATTTGAATGCTTCGAGTTGTTCCGGGCTGTAAAAATGATTATCACCATAGCCAAAGTATTCTTTACCGTAATCGTTTACCAAGTTGGCATATTCGTACGGAGAGAGGTTATCGGGGTATTTGGCAACGGTTTTAATATTGGCAAATGCGTTGAAAGAGACAGTTAGCTTATCCTTTTCAGGATTTTTGGTCGTTACCAGGATAACACCATTGGCACCGCGTGAACCGTATACGGCTGTTGCTGAAGCGTCTTTTAATACCTCAATGGAGGCGATATCCGCAGGGTTCAATGACTGGAGAGAACCACCGATGAATCCGTCAATTACAACAAGCGGTCCTGTTTCTGCCGTAATAGAGTTGATACCACGGACGCGGATGGTGTTGTCGCCGCTGGGGTCACCGGAACCTGAGAGTACGGATACACCGGCCATACGCCCTTGCAAGGCATCGGATACATTACCTGTCGGGGTACTTTTTAATGCATCGGCTGTCTTTACGGAAGCCACCGCACCGGTCAAGTCACTTTTACGTTGAACGCCATAGCCCACTACCACCACTTCTTGCAATAATTGACTGTCTTCACTTAGCGTTACGTTAATATGCGTTTTGCCGGCTACTGCTATTTTTTGGGTCTGATAACCGATATACGAGAATACGAGAGTCGCATTGGACGGTACGTTGGGAAGTGTGTAATTTCCGTCAATGTCTGTAATACATCCGTTGCTGGTTCCTTCCACTTGTATGGAGGCACCAATCACAGGACCTAAATTGTCACTTACTGTACCTGTTACTGTAATGTTTTGTGCATTAGCTTGTGTGGCGAATAGCACAAAGAGCAACATAATACCTAATGTTTTGAATAGATTAGATTTCTGTTTCATAAATATTAATTTAATTGGTTATTTAAAAAAAGGCTTTTATCAGTCTTGTTCAAAATCGGAAAATCTCTTCGCAAAAGTATAGGCTAATAAAGGTAGAGATATTCACTAATTGTCCGCAAATAATCTGATATTGTACATTATCTGCGGACAATCGGTGCTCTGCTTAGTCCTTATTTACTTGGTTTTTGCAGCTTTTACTTTTTCCAACAGAATAGCCAGCTCTTTTACTTTATCTGGGTGAGTTCCAGCCAAATTTTCTTTTTCGGAAGGGTCTACAGATAAGTCATAAAGTTGTGGTTGGGGATTGTTTCCCGTTTCCATTTTAGTCCAATGTTCCAAAGCCGGTTTGTCACTCGGTTCGATGTATTTCCAGTTATTCTGAATGATGGATAGAGTATTATTCAGATTCTGTTGTACCACATAGTCGCACCCGATGGTATCCGTGCCAAGGAAGTTGTTGAGTTGGTCGCGGCTGTCAGGGGCAACACCTGTAGGAAGTTCATGATTCAGCAGGGCTGCAAATGAAGCATATACATCAATCATGGAAAATGGAGCCTGTTGTTTGCCCGGTTTGATACCATTCGGCCAGCGTACGATAAATGGAATACGGGTTCCGGCATCGAATGCGCTATACTTGCCGCCCCGGTAATGTTTCATGGGGGTGTGACCGTTCAGCAATTCAAAGGCCTGGTCTTGATAACCATCATCAATGACGGGACCGTTGTCGCTGCATAATACGAAGATTGTATTATCAGCAATATCCAGACTATCGAGGGTGTGCATGATCTCGCCGACTGTCCAGTCCAGTTGTAAAATAACGTCACCACGCGGTCCTAAACCGCTTTTCCCTGCAAAACGCGGATGGGGGACTCGGGGAACGTGTACATCTTGTGTACCCATATACAGGAAGAAAGGTTCGTTTTTATGTGCAACGATAAAATCTTTGGCTTTTCCGGTAATGATATCTGCAATATCTTCATCCACCCAAAGAGCAGATTTACCACCGGTCATCCAACCGATACGGGGGATACCGTTGATAATGGTATTATTATGTCCCTGGCTGGGTTTCATCTTTACCAATTCAGGATTTTCAAGTCCTGTAGGCCAGTCGCCCACTTTGTGCTGGTAGCTGACAGTAATGGGATCTTGGGGATCAAGCCCTACAACATGGGCATTTTCTACGAACACACAAGGAACCCTGTCTACTGTGGCAGGAATGATAAATTCATAGTTGAAGCCTATGTCTTGAGTATTCGGCCTGATTTCGCGATTGAAGTCCGTGCCACCTTTAGGACCTAATCCCAAATGCCATTTGCCGACGGCTCCGGTGTAATAGCCTTCCTCCTTGAACATATCGGCCATTGTGACACAAGCTGTATCAATAATCAGTTCGGAATTACCCGGTGCAATGCCTGTGTTCTCTTGCCGCCAGGGATACATACCTGTAAGCAGTCCGAAGCGGGAAGGGGTACTTGTGGAAGAGGTGGCATATGCATTGGTGAATTGCATACCCTGACCGGCAAGGCGGTCTATATTCGGGGTACTTATTTTAGTGGCACCGTAGCAGCTGAGGTCGCCGATGCCCAAGTCGTCAGCGATCAGGTAGATAACATTAGGCTTTTGCGGTTGGTCACTCTTGGCTTCTTGTTTAGACGGATTGCCACATCCTATCAAAAGGACCGTACTTGGAAGATACGGTAGAAGATTAGATAAATATTTCATAGCCTTTGGACTTTAAAGTTTTATTCCAAGTCCAAAGATATGCGCTATCTTTCGGTCTGTGTGTATAAAAGAGTACACACGGAATCATAAAAAGTACAAAAGTGCAGAATTCTTATTTTTCATTTACTGCTTCTTCCTCGTCTTTATCAGCTTCCTCTCCTTTGCGATAAGCCAGCGGGCTGACATGATAGATGTCCTTAAAGCACTTGCTGAAGTAGCGTGAGGAACTGAATCCTATCTTATCGGAAATTTCCGTAATGTTCAGTTCCGGATTATTGCGCAACATCAAAGCACCTTTCTTCAAACGGATAGTCAGTATAAATTCGTTTGGGGTTTGTCCTGTAATGGCCTTCAGTTTGGTGAACAGGTTGGTGCGCGCCATTGCCATTTCTCTGGCAAAGACATTGACATTGAATTCTGTGTCGTCCAGATGTTGTTCGATGATAGACATGGCACGGTCCAGAATGTCTTTGTCAATCGGATTGGTAGCAAGCATATGTGCAGCCGTTTGCGGTTGCTTGCTGAATTTTTCCTGTAAGAGGATGCGTGAATTCACCAGGTTGTTGCAGCGGGATATCAGTAAGTTTGTATTGAACGGTTTGGTTATGTAATCGTCCGCGCCGATCCGCAATCCTTCGATATTCGATTCAATGGCAGTGCGTGCAGTCAATAACACTACGGGGATATGGCAGGTGTTGAAATCCGTTTTTATGAGTTTGCATAGTTCTGTACCCGACATTTTGGGCATGACCACATCGCTTACCACAATGCAGGGCATTTCACTGCGTACCAGTTCCCAGCCTTCTTCTCCGTTGGCTGCCATCAATATCTGATAGAATGGCTTGAAGATGTTGGCAAGCATTTCGCGGATGGACTCATTATCCTCTACAATCAATAGTTTGGCATCCGGAATACGTTTGATGGGAGCATTTTCTTCCAGTTCGGTTTTCAGGAAAGCATCTGCTTCGGATTTGGAAATTTCAATCTGATGTACGCAATCCGGATTCCGGTTGATTTGTTCTTCTGTAAAGAATTCGTTACCCAAGCGTAGTGTAACGATAAAGCTTGTACCTTTGCCAAGTTCGCTTTCTACACGGATGGAACCATGATGTAATTCTATAATACCTTTGGTCAAAGCCAGTCCTATACCAGTGCCGCTCTTGCCGGCATCAGTAGAACCGGTCGGTTCTATCTGATAAAAGCGGTCGAATATCTTATCTATCTCCTTTGCATCGATACCGCTTCCCGTATCTTTTACACAAATTATAACGTTATTCCGTTCTTCCTTTACACTGAGCGTAATGGTATCTTCTTTTTCCGTATGCTTGATAGCATTGGATAAGAGGTTATTGATAACTTTCTGCATTTGCTTCTGGTCGTACCATACTTCGAGTTCGTCAGTCTCTTTTTCAAAATTGAAGTTGATTTGTTTGGCACTGGCATATTCAAGGAACAGCAGATAGTTTTCATACAGAAAATTCACGATGTTGTGCGGACTGACTTTAATCTTCATATGGCCCTGTTCCTGCTTGCGGAAGTCGAGTAATTCGGTTATTAGCTCGCGTAGCTGGATACTGTTTTTATAAATGCCCAATATCTTGTTGTAGATGGCAGGTGTGAAGTTCTGTAATTGCAGCAAGGTTTCTACCTGAGCCACAATAAGAGTCAGAGGAGTGCGGAACTCATGCGAGATGTTGGTGAAGAAGCGCAATTTGGATTGGTTCAGCGCTTCTACATCCTGAATATGTTTCTGTTCGTATTTCAAAGATTCGCGTAGTTTGATTTTTGATTTGTAGGCGCGTATCAGATACCACAGAACCGCTCCCGTTATGATAATATATATGAAGTAGGCAAGTGTTGTTTTGTAGTACGGCGGCAATACATGAATGGTGAGCTGTGCTTGCGGACAAAGGTTTTCGTCTTTTCCTTCCGGCTTGATGAGCAATGTGTAAGTGCCTGCATTCAAATTGGTGTAAGTAATGGTATGCAGCCCTCGCGTGCTTGTCCATTCATTGGAAAAGCCTTCCAGTCTGTAAATAATATCGTCTTTGTTGGCAGGTATGTAATTGGATGTGGCAAACTCTATACTGAACATGCTTTGGTCTGCATTGAGGGTTATCTCTCCGGTGTGGCATAAAGAGTGCTGCAAGATGCCGGTTTTATCTCCTACAGAGATTTCCCTACCGTTGACGATGAGCCGTGAGAGGATAATCTTATAAGGTTTTGGGGTAAAGTTCAGTTCCATTTCATGGAAAGAAATCATGCCTTGTATGCCTCCCAGAAATATTTCACCGTCGCAGGTGACACAGAGTGCATTTTCGTTGACGGCTGTCAACGGGAAACCGTTTTCAGCACTGTAATTATTAAAAGTCTTATTTTTGTAGTTAAAGATGGAGAATCCTTCGTTGGTGATGAGCAGTAATTTGCCGCTGCTGGGAGATTCTTGTGTTTCATAAATGCAGTCACTGGCCAGACCGTTCCTTTCCTTGTCGAAATTTTCAAAATCATTGGTTGCGGGGCGATATAAGTCCAGACCGCTACCCGAGGTGGAGAACCACAGGTTGCCTTTGCTATCTTGCGTTATATTGTTCACATTGTTATTGCTGAGACTGTTCGGGTTGGTGGCATCATGGCGGTAGTTTGTCAGTCTGCAGGTGTCAAAACGATAACTGAATACTCCTTCTCCAGTGGCAGCAATCCATAGTGTACCCTCCGAATCGAATGTGACATCTGCTACCATTTTAATGGATTTTCCTTCTTTGCTATCTTTGAACAGTTGTTGGCATTGTCCGTTAGCGGGGTCAAAGAGGCATACTCCGTTTTGTGTGGCTATAATCAGCAGGCTTTTGTAGGGAATGATATCGCGGATAATGTCTGATGGAAGAGTGTTAGGATTACCTTCTTCCATGCGGTAATGGGTAAAATGCCCTGAGCGTATATCCAGTTTGTTAAGACCGCCCAAATGAGTGCCTATCCATATAATTTCTTTATCGGCATCATAATAAAGCGCTTTTACATTATTATGCGAAATGCTGTTACGTCCTTCCTGTGGGCGATACCATTTGAATTCGCGTGTGCGGCGGTTGTAATAATTCAGTCCGCCGCCTTCGGTTCCTATCCACAGATTGCCGTCTCTATCCTCAATGGTGCGTCCTACAACCGGATTGCTCAGCCCTTTCTTCTCGTTGGAAGAGTAGGAATAACGGGTGTAGATTTCATATTCCGGATTGAAGTAGTTGACACCGCCGAAATAGGTTCCCAACCAAAGTGTACCTTGGTTATCTTTTACGATACACCAGATGGAAGAGTGGGTGAGCCCGTCGGCTTGTGTGTCATTGGCTGTATGGTTCTGGAATAATCCGGTTATTTTATTGTATCGGTTTAATCCGTTGAAAGTACCTATCCATATATTGCCCAAATTGTCCTCACAGCAGGCCCTGACGAAATTGGAGGAGAGACTGTGTGGGTCTTTGGCATTGTATTTGAAGTTTTCTATTGTTCCGTCTGCTTTTACACGGAACAGTCCTTCTTCCCAACTGCCAATCCACAATTCACTTTCGCTGTCCTGATAAAAACTGGTAATATTTCCTTTCTGAATGGGATGCGTCAGTTCTTTTTTGTCAATATTCAGGCAGTATACGCCGTTGGTTGTTGTTCCCAGCCATAGTACATCCTTATTGATGTGTATACAGACTATTTCCAGATTTCGGTCCGGGAGTTGATAGTAAAGGTCGAAATTTCCAGTTTCCTCGTTATAACGGTATATTTCATTCTTTTTGCCGATAAAAAGTCCGTCATTGTAATAGATGCTGTTGATATTGCCTTGTATTAACGTAGTGAATTTTTGGGTGGCAAGGTTGAATTCCGCCACTCCTTCGGTGCAGAGCAGATATATTTTCCCGTTATGATTGCCCGTAATGCGGGATACGGTATTGCAGAAAAGGCTGTTGGGATTGTTCTTCTGTAGCTTGTAGGTCTGTATATCGTCTCCATTGTAACGGTTCAACCCTTCGCGTGTGCCAATCCATAGGATGCCGTTTTCATCAACATATAAGCTGTTTACGGAAAACTGAGATAATCCGTCGTCGGTGGTAAGGTGGTTAAAGGTTATGTTCTGCCCATACACATTTGCGAAAGCCGCACTCGCTAAAATAAAGAATAATCTGATGATAAGCTTCTGCACGTTGAGTCATTTTTAAGGTTTCAGTCACAAATATAAGGATATTTTGTACAAAGATTCTCATTTATTATTTGGATTTTGCGGTTATGTTTGTTTAAATGTATATTTTTGGATGTTCATCGGACAATAATAAACTTATTATATGTAATAAAGAGCGTATATTTGTATCATAAATTAATTTATTTATTATCATGAAAGACCTTTTATCTATCGTATCTCATTTTCAATTGCAGGGTACAGTTCAAGAAATCAATCCTTTAGGGGCCGGTCTTATTAATGACACCTATAAAGTAAGCACTCTCGAGGCTGATGCCCCCGATTATGTATTGCAGCGTATCAATCATGCCATTTTCCAAAACGTAGAAATGTTGCAGGCCAATATCAATGCCGTAACCACTCATATCCGTAAGAAACTGGAAGAGAAAGGCGAGAAAGACATTGAACGTAAGGTGCTGCATTTCTTTCCTGCCGATACAGGAAAGACTTATTGGCATGATGGTGAGAGTTATTGGCGTGTCATGGCGTTTATTCCCAATGCAAGGACCTACGAAACGGTTAACCCCGAATATTCGTATTATGCAGGCGTAGCTTTCGGTAATTTCCAGGCAATGCTTGCCGATATTCCCGATAAACTGGGCGAGACGATTCCCGACTTCCATAATATGGAATTCCGTTTGAAACAGCTTCGCGATGCCGTGGCGGCCGATGCTGCCGGACGTGTAAAGGAAGTACGGTATTTTCTGGATGAGATAGAGCGCCGTGCAGAAGAAATGTGCAAAGCGGAGCGCCTGCATCGTGAAGGCAAGTTACCTAAGCGGGTTTGCCATTGTGATACGAAAGTCAATAATATGATGTTTGACGAAAGTGGCAATGTACTTTGTGTCATCGACCTCGATACCGTAATGCCCAGTTTCGTCTTTTCCGACTTTGGCGATTTCCTGCGTTCGGGAGCCAATACCGGTTTGGAAGATGATAAAGACCTTGCGAATGTGAATTTCAATATGGAAATATTCAAGGCATTCACAAAAAGCTATCTGGAATCGGCCAAATCTTTCCTGCTGCCGGTAGAGATAGAGAACCTGCCCTATGCGGCTGCTCTGTTCCCTTATATGCAGTGCGTGCGTTTCCTGGCCGACTATATCAATGGCGATACTTATTATAAAATTCAATATCCGGAACATAACCTGGTGCGCACAAAGGCTCAATTCAAACTGCTTCAAAGCGTAGAAGAACATACTCCGGAAATGCAGAAATTCATAGCTTCATGCATTTGAAAAGGTGTATAATGGCGGCGATGATGGGTTGCTGTGTCTTACCCTTATTCGCATTAACTCCTAAAAATAAGATGATGAAAGAACTGGATGTCAAGAAAGTGAGTATGGCAAATATACCGGTAGAAGCGGTGCCTGCTCTTTTGGATGAAGAAAAAGTGGCTTTTCAGCCGGTTAATACAGTGAATTGGGCGGCATATCCATACTGTCCGGACGTAAAGTTCCGTATTGCTTATACGGACAACGCTATCCTGATTCATTATAAAGTGAAAGAAGCCAGCGTACGCGCAGTAGCGGGCAAAGACAACGGGCCGGTTTGGGAAGATGCCTGTGTGGAGTTCTTTTCTATTCCTGCCGGAGACGGAGTATATTATAATATGGAATGTAACTGTGTTGGAAGATTGCTTATCGGTGCGGGAGCAGGACGCTCCAACCGTCAACATGCACCGCAGGAAGTGCTTGATAAAGTGCAGCGTTGGTCTTCTTTGGGGCAGGAAGATTTTGAGGAACGGATAGGAGATTGCAGTTGGGAAGTGGCTTTGGTGATACCTTATTCCGCTTTCTTTATGCATAATATCACCTCATTGGACGGTAAGGCCATTCGTGCCAATTTCTATAAATGCGGTGATAAGTTGCAGACTCCTCATTTCCTGTCATGGAATCCCATTGATTTGGAAAAGCCGAACTTCCATTGTCCGGAATTTTTTGGGATGTTGCGTTTCAAGTAGGTACGAGGGGTATAATACTCTGAATAGCAATAAAACCGGCATATAAGAAAAAAGGCTTGCAGATGTCTTATTCACAGGACTTCTGCAAGCCTTTTTTCTTATATGCCGAGGTTTACTTTACAATACCTTTTGAGTTACGGATAAAGTTGATGATATTATGTATCTCATCACTCATCGGAACCTGATCTTCAATCTTCTGTAAAGCGTCCTGTATGCTGAAATTCCCTTGATATACCAGGCGGTAAGCATTGACTATATGGCGCAGAATACGCTCGGTAACCTGATGCTTATGCTGGAGTACCACCGCATTGATACCGTGATATTCTGCCGGATTGCCGTTCATTATAACATAAGGCGGTACATCTTTTGAGATGCGGCAACCTGCCTGAATCAATACCCAACTGCCTATGTGACAATTCTGATGTAGGATAACATTACTGCTCAGGATTGTACAGTCGTCTATGTGGCAGTCTCCAGCCACTGTGCTCTTAATTCCCAGTACACAGTGATTGCCTACTTGTACGTCGTGGCAGAGGTGAACACCGTCCATTAGATAGTTACTATCGCCAATGCGCGTACATCCGCTTTCGTGCGTAGCACGGCTGATAACCACATTTTCACGAATGTCGTTGTTGTCACCGATAATCAACCGACTTGCTTCGCCTGTGTAATGAAAATCTTGCGGTTCACTACCCAGTACGGCACCATGGTGTACTTTATTTCCTTTACCTAAACGCGTACCCTTGAGGATACTTGCATTTGACATAATCACGCAGTCGTCACCGATTTCCACATCTCCTTCGATGTAAGCGAAAGGCTGAATGGTTACATTCTTACCGATTTTTGCGGTAGAATCTACAGATGCTAATGGACTAATCATAGTAATTAGTTATGAGTTATAAATTATAAGTTATGAGTTATGGGAGATGAGCCGTCAAAAATAACTTATAACCCATAACCCGTAACTGATATTATTCTCTTCCTCCGCCTAATGCTTGATACAGGCTGATTACAGACTGCATGCGGTCGAAGGTGTCGGCCACTTCCGAAAGCTGTGCGCTGAGGTAAGACTGTTCGGCGGACAAGACTTCCAAATAGGTTGACGTGCCTAAGTTAAACAATTCTTTTGTATCTTCCGCAGCTTTACGGGCAGAATTCACTTGAATTTCACGTGAAATGGCTTTGTCCGAGGTCATTTGATATTGATACAAAGCATTGCTTACTTCATTTCCGGCCTTGAGCAGTGTGGTCTGGAACTGGATTTTGGCTTGCTCTTCCTGTGCCTTTGCTTGTTTCAACCGGGCAATGTTGGCACCGCGGTAGAACAGAGGTTGTGTGAGCGAACCGATAGCGGATGCCAGCAGCTTTCCTGGATTGATAATAGCGGAACCTGCACTGTTGGTCCAGCCGGCAGAACCGCTTAAGGTGATTTGCGGATAGAAAGCTGCACGTGCGCTGTTGGTGTCGTAGTAGCTTGCTGCCAGTGACATTTCAGCAGCTTTTACATCGGGACGGTTGGACAACAGTTGCAAAGGAATACCGGTAGAGAATTCGGCAGGTAACTGCTGCTGTTCCAATGTACCACGTGCAATGCTCTGTGCAGGTTGGTTCAGCATCAGGCATAGTGCGTTTTCCGTTTCACGGATGCTTTGGCAGATATCGGGCAGGGAAGCCAGTACTTGTGCATAGGCGGTGCGGCTTTGCTCTACGGCTGCACTGTTAGCCATAGCAGCCTCTTTCATTGCTTCTACGGTTTCAAGGTTGCGTTTCAGGATGTCACAGGTGCTTTCGCTTATTTGCAACTGGCGGTCGAGCATTAGCAGCGTATAGTACATATTGGCTACGTTTGCAATCACTTGTGTCTGTACAGCCTGTTCATAGAACTGTGTCTGTTTCAGTGAGACTTGAGCCTTACGCTTGGGGTTCAGCAACTGACCGAACAGATCTATCTGCCAGCTTGCTGTCACAGGAAGCGAATACGTCTGTGTGGCTTTACCTTTGTCGAAGCTGCTTACCGTTCCTTGCGGAGAGAGAGCCAGCATGGGAGCATAAGCCAGACGTGCGGACATCAGTGCTGCCTGAGCCTGCTTTACGGTGAGTGCAGCACTGCGAAGGTCGGCATTGTTGGTCAATGCCTGTTCGATAAGTGTCTGTAACTGTGCATCCGTAAACACTTCTTTCCAGGGCAGATTACCGAAATTGGCAGTATCTGCGGCAAGTGTATCGCCACCGGCAATGGTGTCCCGATATAGGCCTTCTACTGTAATATCTTCGGGTCTGTCGTATGATTTGTAGATATGGCAACTGCTCAATAAAGCAGTTGCGCACATCAGAATTATTATTTTCTTCATGATAAACTATATTTTAGTGTTTAGCGGTTAGTGTTTAATAATTAGTAATTTGCTTGTGGATGTCCACTATCCATTAATCGTTAAACGCTAATCACTATTTTGTATATTGTTCAATCTCAGGTTCTGCATCCGAGTTATCCACATCTTCCCATTCCATCGGTTTAACCTTCTCCTGGAGATATTGGAAAGCAACGAACAGGGCAGGTACGATGAATATCTGCAGAATCATACCGATTAACATACCGCCGATAGCCGAAGTTCCCAGTGTACGGTTACCGTTGGCTCCTGCACCGGAAGCAAACATCAACGGGAGCAGACCGACAATCATTGCCAGAGAAGTCATCAGGATAGGACGCAGACGGGCGGCGGCACCCAGCACGGCAGCCCATGTAATGCTCATACCCATTTTGCGGCGGTCGAGGGCGAACTCTACGATCAGGATGGCGTTCTTGGCCAACAGACCCATCAGCATGATAAGTGCAATCTGCATGTAGATGTCGTTAGACATGGTTCCCAAAATCATTTTCAATGCAGGAATGTTACCCAATGAACCGATGCCGCTGACAAACAGGAAGCTACCCAACAATCCGAATGGTACGGAGAGCAATACGGAGAGCGGAAGAATATAACTTTCATATTGTGCACTCAACAACAGGTAAACGAATACGAAACAGAGCACAAAAATCAAACCGGTTGTGCTACCGCTGGTTTCGGCTTCCTCACGTGCCATACCGCCGAGTTCGTAGGCAAAACCGGCAGGCAGGTTCTCTTTGGCCACTTCTGCAATGGCAGCAAGTGCCTGACCGGATGTATAACCGCTGGCAGGAGCCACCATCACTTTCATAGATGTGTAAAGGTTGAAACGGCTGATGATATCCGGACCGTATACCTTCTTGACGGATACGAACTGGGTGATGGGAGCCATCTCATTGCCGTTACGCACCTTGATACTGGAGAGTGATTCCAGATTTTTGGTTGCATTCGGTTCTGCCTGAATCATGACACGGTACATTTTACCGAAGCTATTGAAGTTAGAAGCGTAAAGTCCACCGAAATATCCCTGCATGGTGCTGAGGATGTCGCTTGGGCTGAGGCCTGCTTTCTTACAGGCAGCAGCATCGATATCCAACATATATTGCGGGAAGTTAGGGTTGAAACTGGTCTTTGCGGAGTTGATTTCCGGACGTGCTTCCAGTGCGGCAGTATAGTCGTTCACTACATCGAAGAAGTGGTTCAGGTCGCCACCGGTTTTATCCTGCATGTTCAGTTCGATATCGCTGGATGCCGAATAACCCGGAATCATAGGCGGAGCAAAGAACAGTACCTGTGCTTCCTTGATGATTTTTTGCGCACGCATGAAAAGTGTGGCGTAAACTACCGTTGAATTCTGCATAGTGGAACGTTCTTCCCAATTTTTCAGCTTGATAATGAGCGAACCGTAGGAAGGTCCCTGACCACCGATGAAGCTGAAACCGGAAATTACCGTACGCGATTCTACCGCAGGGTCGGCTGCAACGAGACTGTCTACACGGTTCAGCACTTCCATGGCACGTTCTTGTGAAGTACCGGGAGGAAGCGTTACTACACCCATGATGGTACCGGTGTCTTCGTTGGGCACCATACCTGTCGGTGTGATGTTCATAAACACCATCAACAGTACAATGGAACCTACCACAATACCGCCGGAGAGCCATTTCTTCTGGATAAAGCGGAGCACTTGTTTCTTGTATTTACCCAGGATGGAGTCGTAGGATGCGTTGAAAGAGTGTTTGAACTTATCCGTAGTCATACCTGCTAATGCCAATACGCTGATAACGATCATTACCAGACAGAGTACAGGATGGTTCTCAAAGTTGAACAAACCGAAAATCATACCCAAAATGGCGATTGTAGTAAAGAGCAGTGTAAGGCCGGGACGCATCATTCTGCCGATAGAATCCACATAACGGGCTATCATGATTTTACGTGCCTCTTTAGTTGCGACACCGATTCGTTCTTTCATGGTGGCATCACTGTTGTGCGGTTTCAGGAAGATGGCACACAAGGCCGGACTCAGTGTCAAGGCGTTCAATGCGGAGAAACCGATGGCGATGGCCATTGTAAGACCGAACTGGCGGTAGAATGTACCGGCTGTACCACCCATGAAACTTACCGGCACAAACACGGACATCATCACTAATGTAATGGAAATGATAGCGCCGCCCAGCTCGCTCATGGCGTCGATAGATGCAGTCCGTGCCGATTTATATCCCTGGTCGAGCTTGGCATGGACACCTTCGACGACAACTATGGCGTCATCCACTACAATTGCGATGGCAAGCACCATAGCCGAGAGTGTCAGCAGGTTAATACTGAAGCCGATCAGTTGCAGTACGAAGAAAGTAGCAATCAAAGCTACCGGAATGGCAATGGCAGGAATCAGCGTAGAGCGCATGTCTTGCAGGAAGATATACACTACGATGAACACGAGGATGAACGCCTCAATCAATGTTTTGATTACTTCATGGATAGAAGCGAACAGAAAGTCATTGGCACTTTGGGCGATATTGATTTTCAAACCGGAAGGCAGCGTTTCGGATGCTTTTCCAAGTACTTCTTCCAGGTCACTGATAGTCTGCGTAGCATTGGTTCCTGCCATCTGGTATACGATACAGGATACTGCCTTATGGCCGTTTACCGTATTATTGAAGTTGTAGGACAGACGTCCGAGTTCAATATCGGCAATGTCTTTCAAACGGAGAACTTCACCGTTCTCAAGGGCTTTGATTACGATATTCTCAAATTCTTCCGGCTGTTGAAGACGGCCTTTGTAGCGGATGGTGTATTGGAAGCTTTGGTTGCCGCGTTCACCAAACTGTCCGGGAGCCGCTTCGATATTTTGTTCGGCCAGTGCACCGGCTACATCGTTAGGAATCAACTTGTATTGTGCCATTACATCCGGTTTCAGCCAGATACGCATGGAGTAGTCCTGACCGAGCACGGTGGCATCACCCACACCGTTTACACGCTTTACTTCCGGAATAAGGTTGATGTTGGCATAGTTCTCAAGGAATTCGATGTCGTACTGGTCTTTCTCATCGTAAATGGAGAATACCATCAACATGGATGTCTGTCGCTTCTGCGTAGTCACACCGACTTTGGTTACTTCGGCCGGTAGCAAACCCTGAGCCATGGAAACGCGGTTCTGTACGTTAACGGCTGCCATATCAGGGTCTGTACCCTGTTTGAAGTAAATGGAAATTTCGGCGGAACCGTTATTGGATGCACTGGAAGTCATGTACATCATGTTCTCCACACCGTTGATTTGGTCTTCCAGCGGCGCAATGACAGAGTTCAACACCGTTTGGGCGTTGGCACCCTGGTAAGTGGCGCGTACCGATACCGTCGGTGGTGCAATGTCCGGATATTGGGTGATAGGCAGCGTTGCCAGACCAATAAGTCCCAGGATTACTATCAGGATGGAGATTACCGTAGATAGTACCGGACGATTAATAAATCTATCTAATTTCATGTTACTTAATGATTAGGGGCGTTAAATGTTAATTGAACGCAGTTTGGATATTACCTTCTTTTTGGTCTTTGAGGGCTTTCTGATATTCAGCCTCTTTCTCTTCAGGAGTGATAGGAGTGATGCTTTGTCCATCTTTCAGGTTCTGTACGCCTTCTATCACGATTTTATCGCCGGCCTTCAAGCCGCCTGTAACGTAAAAATATTTGCCATCATTCAGGCTGAATACCTGTATTTCGGTATTTTTCAGCGTGTTGTCAGGTTGTGCAACGAATACGAATTTCTTGTCCTGTATTTCTGTGGTGGCCGATTGAGGAATCATGATTACATTCTCCATCGGATTGGGGAATACTACGTTTCCTGTACCGCCGCTACGCAGAATGTTGTGTTTGTTGGGGAAGAGGGCACGCATATTTACTGCACCTGTAGTCTGGTCGATAACGCCGCTGATGGTTTCTACACGACCACTGTCGGCATACATGGTTCCGTCAATCAGTTGCAGTTGTACCTGAGGCATCTTTGCCAGAATATCCTTGGTGCTTCCGCCTTCGCGTATCAGTGACAGGAGCTGTCTTTCGGTCATGGAGAAATAAGCGAACATTTCGGAGATGTCGGCAACTGTGGTCAACGGGGTGGCCATGGAGGGGCTTACCAAACTACCTACACGGTAGGGGATAGTACCTACTATACCGTCGCTGGGGCTTGTTACACTGGTGTATGACAGGTTGTTTTGAGCATTGATCAGTTGCGCTTCCGCTTGTGCCAATTGTGCTTTGGTTTGTGCCAACTGGTTTTCAGCCATTTGCAGGTCGTAATCGCTGATGATGTTCTTTTGGTTCAACGTGCGTTTGTTGCTCACAGTAAGTTCTTGTGTGTTTACAGCGGCTTTTGCCGTTTCAACCGCAGCCTTGGCCGAATTTACTGCAGCCTGGTATTGTACAGGGTCGATGCTGAACAATACTTGTCCTTTGTGTACGACGGAACCCTCGTCCACATGTAATTTGGTGATGAAACCGCTTACCATCGGACGGATTTCCACATCTTGTTTACCTTTAATAGTAGCCGGATAACTGTTTGTCAGGTTGGCAGTGGTTGTTTCTACTGTAATCACTGCAAATTCGGGTGCTTTTCCCGTGCTTTTGTCACCTTGTCCACAACTGCTGAGCAGTGCCAGGCAACATGCCAATAATACTAATCTACTCTTCATACTCTTTTATTCTCTGTATAATTTTATTCTAGTTAATCCGAAGCTTTTGTGTGTAAATCATAGAAGAAGGATAACGGTGAAAACTAAATTATAATGTTTAGTTTTCGGTCGCAAAATTATTCTTTTCTCCGTATATAAGGTATGAATTTCCCTCATTTTTAACTATGTTTTATATATACTTGAAGGAAATATTTGTTTTTTGATTAAAATACTGTAAAGCATACTGCTAATTGCAGGATAACCTTTATTTTTGCATCATGTTAGATTGCAAGCATCATATTAAGATGAAACCGTTTGTACGTCGGTTGTTAGGGGCAGCTGTAAGTGTGGCTGTTTTATATTCCTGTGCCAGTGTGGGCCGTCTGGAGGGTGGTCCGATTGATGAGGAACCGCCTCGTTTTGTCACCGGTTCTCCCCTGCCGGGTGCACTCCATAACAAAAAGAGTAAAATCTCTATTGAGTTCGATGAGTTTATCAAACTGGAGAAAGCCAATGAAAAAGTGGTTATTTCACCTCCTCAAGTGCAGCAACCGGAAATAAAGGCAAACGGTAAAAGGGTAGTGGTCAACCTGCAAGATACGTTAAAGGCTAATACTACGTATACTATCGATTTTGCCGACGCGATTCAGGATAATAATGAAGGAAACCCGATGCAGGGGTTTACCTATACATTTTCTACCGGAGCAGAGCTTGATTCAATGGCCATTGCCGGTACGTTGCTTGATGCATCGAATTTGGAACCGGTAAAGGGGGTACTGGTAGGATTACATGCCAATTTAGCCGATTCGGCATTTACCACGTTGCCTTTCGACCGTGTAGGCCGTACGGATAGCCGTGGACAGTTTTCCATTCGTGGAGTCTCTCCTGGCAAATATCGTATTTATGCTTTAATGGATGCCGACCAGAATTTTAAATTTTCCCAGCCTACGGAGGTCATAGCTTTTAATGACTCCGTTATTATCCCTTCCATGGAAAGGCGTATGCGCCAGGATACCTTGTGGAGAGACTCTTTGACCGTAGATACGATTGTAGAGAGACAATATACCCATTTCCTGCCGGATGATGTGCTGTTGCGCAGTTTCAAGGAAAAAACTTTCTCGCAGCGTCTTATGAAAACGGAACGTCTTACTCCGGAAAAATTCTCTTTTTATTTTACGGCTCCTGCCGACAGTCTGCCGCTGATGAAAGGGTTGAATTTCGATGAAAAGGATGCTTTTGTCATTGAGCAGACAACCGGGAGGAACGACACGATTCACTATTGGATAAAAGATTCTTTGCTTTATCAGCAAGATACATTGAGGATGAGCTTGAGTTATTTGTATACAGATACTTTGAATCAGTTGGTTCCCCGGACAGATACTTTGAGAATTGTATCGAAGGTAAGCTGGCAGAAACTGCAGGAAAAGAAACTGGAAGAGAAGGAAAAAGCCGAGAAGGAGAAGAAGAAAAGAAGGAAAAAGGGTGAAGAAGAGCCGGAACCGACTCCTTTCCTTGCAATGGATGTGTATGCGCCTTCGGCAATGGATGTATACGACTATATCACATTGAGCTTTACGGAACCGATAGCCGGCTTTAATGATACTGCCTTGCATGTAAGGCAGAAGGTCGATACACTATGGCAGGATGTGCCGTTTGACTTTATGCGGGATTCGTTGGATTTGAAACGTTACAATCTGTATGCAGACTGGAAACCGGGTGAAAGTTACGTTTTTGAAGTGGACTCGACCGCTTTTCACGGGTTGTACGGTTTGTTTACCGATAAAGTGAAGAAGGAGTTTACAGTAAAGAAACTGGAAGAGTACGGACAGATATTTTTCAACATTACCGGAGCTGATTCTACAGCATTTGTAGAATTGCTGGATGCTCAGGACAAGGTGGTACGTACTGTTCCGGTTGTAGAAGGAAAAGCGGATTTTTATTATTTGAATCCGGGTAAATATGGAGCCCGGCTCATTAATGATACAAATGGGAATGGGGTATGGGATACCGGTGATTATGCTGCCAGGCGCCAACCCGAAATGGTTTATTACTATCCGCAGGTATTGGAATTTAAGGCCAATTTTGATTTGATTCAGGACTGGAACGTAAAAGAAAAACCGTTGGATAAGCAAAAACCGGATGAACTGAAAAAACAAAAGCCAGATGAAGACAAGAAAAAGAAGAAAAGCCAGAATAACCGCAACAACAGCAACCGTAACAGCGGTAGGGGATATAGTTATTAAACGGAAGCGGGCTGCAGGATTGTTTTTGCTGGCCGGACTTCTGTGTCTGTGCAGCATAATGCCTGTGCAGGCTCAATGTGTGGCTAAGAACGAAGCGTTTCAGTCGGGCGAACATGTTATGTACGATTTGTATTTTAACTGGAAATTTATCTGGAAGAAAGTAGGGCTGGCAAGCTTGACTACTAATGCTACTACTTACCGCTTCCAGCCGGCCTACCGTTTCAATCTTCTTTCTGTGGGTAGCAAGAAAACGGATTTTTTCTTTAAAATGCGCGATACGCTGACGTGCTATGTCAGCGATAAACTGGAACCGCTTTATTTTCGTAAAGCAGCCGAGGAGGGAAAACGCTATACGGTCGATGAGGCATGGTTCTCGTATGATGACGGTATAGCTACCGTAAAGCAGAGACGTACCTGGCATAATCCCGTGCGTGAACCGCAGGAGATGGAGTACAGCGACAGCCGCTGTATCTTTGATATGCTGAGTATTTTGGCGCAAGCCCGTTCTTATAACCCTAAAGACTACAAGATAGGCGAGAAGATACTTTTCCCTATGGCAACAGGGCGCAGAGTGGAGGAGCAAACCTTGATTTATCGCGGAAAGGAAGATATAGAAGCGAATAATGATACAATTTACCGCTGCCTTGTATTCTCTTTCGTGGAGTACAAGAAAGGAAAAGAGAAAGAGGTGATTACTTTCTTCGTTTCCGATGATAAGAACCACCTTCCCATACGTTTGGATATGTATTTGAATTTCGGCTCTGCAAAAGCTTTCCTCAAAAGTGTAAGGGGGAATCGTTACCCGATGACTTCCGTTGTTACAAAGTAAACGGCAGTGCGTCTCCTTTTCTGAAGATACTTGACTCGAATGTGGCTACCAGCTCACCGTTCTGGTTGGTGATGTCAATCTGATAATGTCCGGTAGTACGTCCGATGTACCGTTCGCGGGCTTCGGCATATAATATGTCGCCCGGACCGCTGCTACGCAGGAAAGTGATATTGGAAGACAGTGAGAAAGCCAGTGTGCCGTGAGAATTGGCTGCCGCTGCCAAGGCGAGGTCGGCCAGTGTAAAAAGCGCTCCGCCTTGGGTGCGATTTCCGGCATTGAGATGTGTTTCCGTAATCACCAGACGGGCTTTGCTGTATCCTTCTTTTATTTCTATCAGTTCTACACCTGCTTTATCGGCAAAACAGTCTTTCTTGAAAAATTCTTGCGGCGTCATGTCGTTTGGTAATAAATGATTAATATTAAGGAGAAATCTGATGTTTTGGACACAAATGTAATATTTTAGCTTTTAATTGGATAATTTAGGTGGGTTATTTTCGAAAGCATGCACTACTTTTGTCTTCGAAAAAATAGACATAATTAATAAATAAATCCCTTATTATGAAAACGACTCTTACTACATTGGGTATTTTCCTTCTTGTTTTAGCAGGTTGTGCAGGACAAAAAAAGACTGCAAATGATTTCATTCAGGAGAATATTGATAATGCGGTGGCACAGGAAACACTTCAGACAGACATTATCGAAAAATCTGGCAAAATTCTTAATCCGCGTACCATTAATAAGGATGGTAGCATTCACTACGTTCCTATCGACGACTGGTGCTCTGGTTTCTTTCCCGGTAATATTTGGTATACGTACGAACTGACCGGTGATAAAAAGTGGTTACCGCTGGCAGAGAAGTATACTGAAGCATTGGATTCCGTACAATATCTTACTTGGCATCATGATGTAGGCTTTATGATTGGTTCCAGCTATCTGAACGGGTATCGTTTTGCCAATAAGGAAGAGTACAAGCCCGTAATTATCCAGACCGCTAAATCATTGTCTACCCGTTTTCGTCCGGGTGCAGGCGTTATCCAGTCTTGGGATGCCGACAAAGGCTGGCAGGCCGAACGCGGATGGAAATGTCCGGTTATCATTGACAATATGATGAATTTGGAGCTGCTGTTCGAAGCCACTAAACTTTCGGGCGACTCTACTTTCTATAATGTGGCTAAGAAACATGCCGACACGACTATGGCCAACCACTTCCGTGCGGACAACAGTTGTTACCACGTGGTGGATTATGATCCAGAGATTGGTGAGGTGCGCAAAAAACAAACAGCGCAGGGCTACGCCGATGAATCGTCTTGGGCTCGCGGACAGGCATGGGCTTTGTACGGTTATACAATGTGTTATCGGTATACTCATGATGCCAAATATCTGGCACAGGCAGAAAAGGTGTATAACTTTATTTTCGGAAACAAGAACCTTCCCGAAGATTTGGTTCCTTACTGGGACTTCGATGCTCCGAAGATTCCGAACGAGCCTCGTGACGCTTCTGCCGCAGCATGTACAGCTTCTGCCCTCTATGAACTGAGTACCTATGTTACCGATAAGGGGTATAAGGAAACGGCTGACAGAATTATGGAAAGTCTTGCTTCTCCGGCTTATCGTGCAGAGGTAGGGACAAACGGGAACTTTATCCTGATGCACTCGGTCGGCAGTATTCCTCACGGTGCTGAAATCGATGTTCCGCTGAACTATGCCGATTATTATTTCCTGGAAGCTTTGAAGCGTAAAAGAGATTTGGAAAAATGAAAAGTCAATTGAATATATTGTTAGGTGGTTTAGGCTTGTTCGCCTTGCAGGGTTGTAAAACTCCGCAGGCAGAGCAGGCCCAACAGCCGAATGTTATTTATGTTTTTCCCGACCAGTTCCGCAATCAGGCAATGGAGTTCTGGGGTCAGGAAGGTTTTCGGGAGAAAGTGAATTTCCGGAATGATCCGGTGCATACTCCTCGTCTGAATGATTTTGCGAGAGAGTCTTTGGTACTGACCTCTGCCATGAGCAATTGCCCGTTGAGCAGTCCTCACCGGGGGTCGTTACTGACAGGCATGTATCCCAACAAGAGTGGCATTCCTTTGAACTGCAATTCGAACCGTCCTATCAGTTCGTTGCGTGAAGATGTAGACTGTGTGAGCGATGTATTCAGCAATGCGGGATACGACTGTGCTTATTTCGGTAAACTGCATGCAGACTTCCCGACCCCCAATGACCCCCAGCGTCCGGGAAAATATGTGGAAGACCGCATACCAGCATGGGATGCTTATACACCGAAAGACCGTCGTCACGGATTTAACTATTGGTATGCTTACGGAACTTTTGATGAACATAAGAATCCGCATTATTGGGATACGGACGGTAAACGGCATGATCCGCGCGAATGGTCTCCGCTGCATGAATCAGGTAAAGTTATTTCTTATCTGAAGAATGAGGGAAATGTACGCGACCCGAAGAAACCGTTCTTTATCATGGTCGGCATGAATCCGCCGCATAGTCCCTATCGTTCGTTGGACGACTGTATGGAACAGGACTTCAACTTATACAAGGATCAGCCGTTGGACAGCCTGCTGGTTCGCCCCAATGCCGATTCTAAAATGGCAAAGGCGGAGAGTGTACGTTACTATTTCGCTTCCGTTACAGGTGTTGACCGTGCTTTCGGGCAGATACTCGATGCGTTGAAAGAACTGGGATTGGATAAAAACACAATCGTAGTCTTCTCTTCCGACCATGGTGAGACTATGTGCAGCCAGCACACGGACGATCCGAAGAATTCTCCTTTCTCCGAGTCGATGAATGTGCCTTTTCTGGTTCGCTTCCCCGACAAGATTCAACCCCGTCTGGATGATTTGATGCTTTCTTCTCCGGATATTATGCCTACTTTGTTGGGGTTGGCGGGTCTTTCCGATTCTATTCCGGCAAATGTGCAGGGACACAATTATGCTCCGCTGTTCTTTAATGAAAAAGCTGATATAGTGCGTCCTGCAGGAGCTCTTTATATTCAGAACGTAGACGGTAAGAAAGATGAAGACGGTAAGGTCCGTTCCTATTTTCCATCGTCACGCGGTTTTAAATCGGCCCGTTACACATTGGCTCTTTATGTAGACCGTGATAATCACAAGCTTGTAAAGAGTTTCTTATTTGACGACGAAAGAGATCCGTATCAGATGAATAATCTTCCGTTAGAGGAGAATAAGGAAATAGTAGATGAGCTGTGTGCAGAGATGGGAAAAGTCTTGAAGGAGATTGACGATCCCTGGTACAGAGAGCGCATCTTGTCCGACATGATACCGTACGATAAATAAAAATTGTTGTTTCTAAACTGAATTACCCCTGCCACAATCATATGTAGCAGGGGTAATTTTTTGGAGGATATGATGCACCTCTTTCTTTCGTTTATAGGAAACGGTTATAACCGTTTTGGGTTTACTTGTTTAATTTCCACTCACATCCGTCTTTGGTGTCCTTGATGGCAAAGCCTAATGCAGTCAGTTCATCACGGATTTTATCGGAAGTAGCCCAGTCCTTGTTGGCTTTGGCTTTTATACGCTCTGCCAGCAACATGTCTACAACTTTACCGAAAGCGGCTTCGCGTTCTTCATTGGAGGTGTTCTCCTCTTTCAGTCCTAATATATCGAAGCAGAAGAGATGGAAGGTCTCTTTCAGCTCTTTCAGGTCTTCGGCTGTAATGGTGTCATTGCCTGCAATGATATTGTTTATCATTCTGGCACCATCGAAGAGATGGGCTATTACAATCGGAGAATTCAAATCATCGTTCATGGCTTCATAGCATTCGGCACGTAATGTTTTCACGTTTACCGTAGAAGCTTTGCCTGGAACAATCTTTTCCAGTCCGTGTACAGCATCCATAAGCCTTGCCAGACCTTTTTCTGCAGCTTGCAGGGCTTCATTGCTGAAATCTACCGTACTGCGATAGTGAGCCTGGAGAATGAAGAAACGGATGGTCATCGGGCTGTAAGCCTGTGTCAGCGTTTTGTTGGAGCCGGTGAAGAACTCATCCAATGTGATGAAGTTGCCGAGGCTTTTACCCATTTTCTGTCCGTTGATGGTTATCATGTTGTTATGCATCCAGTAATGCACCATGTCATCGCCTTGTGATGCTACGGATTGTGCAATTTCACATTCGTGGTGCGGGAAGATAAGGTCCATACCGCCACCGTGAATATCGAAATGTTTACCCAGATATTTCTTTCCCATTGCCGTACATTCGGCGTGCCAGCCGGGGAAGCCGTCACTCCATGGGCTTGGCCAGCGCATGATATGTTCCGGTTGGGCACGTTTCCACAGTGCAAAGTCGGCGGGATTGTGTTTTTCCTCCTGGCCGTCCAGTTCACGCGTAGTGTTTAGTACATCGTCCAGATTACGTCCTGACAGTTTGCCGTAGTGGTGGTCTTTGTTGTATTTGGCTACATCAAAGTAAATGGAGCCTTCACTTTCGTAAGCGTAGCCGTTCTCCAGTATCTCTTTTACGAGCTCTATCTGTTCTATGATATGTCCCGATGCATGTGGTTCGATACTGGGAGAAAGCACGTTTAATGCTTCCATTGCCTTGTGATAACGGTTTATATAATACTGTGCCACTTCCATGGGCTCCAGTTGTTCCAAACGGGCTTTCTTTGCAATTTTGTCTTCACCGTCGTCCGCGTCATGCTCCAAATGACCTACATCGGTAATATTGCGGACATAGCGCACTTTATAGCCAATGTGTGTAAGATAGCGGAAAAGTAAATCGAAAGTAATGGCAGGACGTGCGTGGCCCAGGTGGGCATCACCGTAAACGGTCGGTCCGCAGACATACATACCTACATGAGGAGCATGCAAAGGTACGAATAACTCCTTTTTTCTATTTAAGGTGTTGTAAATGGTCAGTTGTTGTTCCATAACGTTTGATAATTAGTTCTTTTTGGAAAGGCAAAGGTATAACAAATATTTGTAAATTAGGACTATCTGTTTTTAAAAAGCGTGCAGGAAGTATCGTTCTACGGCGATGGCTACTCCATCTTCGTCGTTACTTGGGGCAATGTAGTTCGCAGCAGCTTTCACGGGTTCCTGTGCATTGTTCATTGCTATGCCAAGTCCGGCGTATTTTATCATGCTGAGATCATTGTAACCGTCGCCCATGGCTGCCACTTCTTCGCGGGTGATACCCAGCTTTTCCGATAATACGGCGATCGAACGTGCTTTGTCTATGCCCAAAGGAACGAGTTCCAGAAAATAAGGTTCCGAACGGTATACGCTGATTTGTCTTTGCAGACGAAGGCTCAGTTCGGCTTCTGTTTTCATAAGTTGTTCAGGTTCACCAACAATGAGGCATTTGGGTAGGGGAAGGGGAATTTCCTGCAGGAAGTTCTCTACACGGCGTACCTGCATTTTGTTGAGGAATGCTTCTTTCTGTACGTACGGGTCGTTGGGATTTTCGGTGAGTATGCACTCGTTGTCGTATGTGAGGATTGTTTGCCGGTTATCGGTTGCAGTCTGGTACAGGATAGGCAGTACATCGTCGGGGAGCAGGTTTTTATACAGTAGCTCACCGGTGCTCCAGTCTATGATTTCTCCGCCGTTATAAGAAAGAATATAGCCGTTGTTTTCTTTCATTTGCAGTTGTTCCGCCAAAGGAACAATGCCGTAGGTAGGACGGCCTGACGCCAGTACCAGGCGTACGCCGCTTTGCTGTAGCCGTAACAGGGTACGGAGATTGCGCGGAGAGATTTCTTTCTTCGAATTGGTCAGGGTTCCGTCCAGGTCAAGGACGAGCAGTCGATAGTCTTGTTTCATGGTTTGAATTTGATTGTTTTTTTGAAAGTGGCAAAGATAGGGTTTTCTCAGGATGAAATACTATTTTTGCAGTATGAAGTCAAAAGAACGTGTATTATTGGGAATGAGCGGCGGTACGGACAGTTCCGTGGCTGCCATGAAGTTACAGGAAGCCGGCTATGAAGTAACGGGAGTCACTTTCCGTTTTTACGAAGTGGGTGGAAAAACGGAATACCTGGAAGATGCGCGGGCACTGGCAGGACGGTTGGGTATTGAGCATATTACATACGATGCAAGGGAACTCTTCCGTGAACGCATTATCCGTTACTTTATAGATGAATATCTGGCGGGGCATACCCCCGTTCCCTGTACCCTCTGCAATAATGAGCTGAAGTGGAAACTTTTGGCGGAAATAGCCGATGAAAAGGGGATCTATTGGATCTCTACCGGACATTACGTACGTAAACTCTTTTTAGAGGACAACTATTACATTGCTCCGGCAGTTGACAGAGACAAGGACCAGACTTTCTTTTTATGGGGCTTGAAACAGGATATCTTGCAACGGATGTTACTCCCGATGGGAGATATGACAAAAGAGGATGCGCGTGCTTATGCCGCTGAACGTGGGTTTATGCGTGTTGCCGCTAAAAAAGACAGTATAGGAGTGTGTTTCTGTCCGTTGGATTACCGTTCTTTCCTGAAGCGTGAGGTTCCTATGGAGCAACTGCCGGGCAGAGGGCATTTTCTCGATGAAAAGGGGAATGTATTAGGATGGCATGAAGGATACCCTTTCTATACGATAGGTCAACGGCGTGGACTGGGCATTCATCTGAATAGGGCTGTATTTGTGAAGGAAGTCAGAATGGAAACCAACGAGGTGGTACTTGCACCACTTGCCTCCTTATATAAAAAGGAAATGTATCTTAAAGATTGGAACCTTATCAGTGCACATCGGGTATTGGGAGCGGAAACGGTTATCGTAAAGATACGCTATCGCAAGCAGGCAAACCGCTGTATGGTTGCTCAGGAGGAGAACGGACATCTGCGGGTTTCGCTGTTGGAGCCGTTGGAGTCTATCGCTCCGGGGCAAGCCGCCGCCTTTTATGATGCGGACGGCTTGTTGTTGGGCGGTGGTATTATTCTTTGAAGTTGAGCTTCAGCATCTCTTCAATGTATTCTCTTGTATTGCTGAGGCGCGGTATCTTATGCTGTCCGCCAAGCTTGCCTTTACTGTCCAGCCAATCGTGGAACAGATTTCTGCGGGCAACGATTATCTCCAGAGGCTGCAAAGCCAGGTCATTCTGCCGTTTGGCTTCATAGTCGGAATTCACTTCTTTAAGGGTGTCATCCAATATTTTGGCAAATTTATCCAGGTCATCTGGCATTTTGGCAAATTCAATCAGCCATTGATGGCGGCATTTGGCATGTTCGTCCATGAAGACGGGAGCGGCGGAATAGTCTACAATCTGTGCTCCCGTGGCAGCACAGGCTTTGCTTAAACCTTTTTCCGCATTGTCCACGATAAGTTCTTCGCCAAAGGCATTGATGAAATGCTTTGTGCGGCCGGTAATGACGAATTTGTACGGGCGGTTATTGGTGAACTTCACGGTATCTCCAATCATATACCGCCACAGTCCGGCAGAAGTGGAGATGACCATTGCGTAGTTCTTGTTGAGTTCTACTTCTTCCAGACAGCAGATACGCGGATTTTCCTTGCCGACATCTTCCAAAGGTATGAATTCATAGAAAACACCGTAATCAATCATCATCAGCATGGCCGGATCGTTCGGGTCGTTCTGTGTGCCGAAATAGCCTTCGGAGGCATTATATGTCTCGACATAGTGCATCTTGGAACTTTTGATGACTTGTCTGTATTGTTCCCGATAAGGAGTAAAAGCCACTCCGCCATGGAAGAATACTTCCAGATTGGGCCATACTTCTTCCAATGACTGTTTCCCGGTTTTTTCAAGTATATGTTTAACAAGTACCAGCATCCAGGATGGCACACCCGAAAGATTGGTGACATTGGCATGGATTGTACTGTTGGCTATGGCCTCCATCTTAGGTTCGAACTCGCTCATCAAGGCTATTTCCTTGCTTGGCACACGGATATAGTTGACCAGCGGGTGTACATTCTGTATCAGAATGGCAGATAAATCACCTACCAAACTATGGTTGGAGTTCAGGTTGGGGCTGTGGCTACCGCCGAGAATCAATCCTTTTCCGGAAAAAAAACGGCTTTCGGGATTGATTCCCAGATAGATGGCAACAGCATCTTTCCCGCCTTGATAATGAGTGTCTTGCAGAGACTCTTTGCTGACCGGAAGGAATTTGCTTTTATCGTTGGTTGTTCCCGAAGACTTGGCAAACCAACATATTTCCGACGGCCAGAGCAAATTTTGTTCACCGGCACGCAAGCGGGCTACATAAGGTTTGATTTCTTCGTAAGTCTGTATGGGAAGGCGTTTTTTGAAATCTTCATAAGTACGAATAGAGGCATAGTCATATTTCTTTCCCCATTCCGTATTGGCGGCCATGCGTACCAAACGTTTCAGGACACCTGCCTGCAACTCACCTGCATGTTCAGTGTACAGTTCGATTTCTTTCAAGCGGGGGGCGAAGTATACTTTATTCAGAAGTTTTGTAATATTCATCGTTCTTATCGAAATCTGTTTAAGTGTGCAAAATTAATCTTATTTATCGGCATCTCTATCTTTTTTCTCTTTTTTTTCTATCTTTACGTCCGTATAGGTGAAAAGAACCGTAATTTAAACTAAAACATCATGAGAATCGGTATTTTGACTTCAGGCGGGGATTGCCCCGGTATCAATGCGACTATCCGCGGCGTTTGCAAAACGGCTATCAATCATTATGGAATGGAAGTAATAGGTATTCATAGCGGTTTTCAAGGATTATTGACAAAAGATGTGGAATCGTTTACGGACAAGTCTCTGTCCGGGTTATTGAATTTGGGCGGTACGATGCTGGGTACTTCCCGTGAAAAGCCGTTCAAGAAAAACGGGGTGGTATCCGATGTAAACAAGCCTGCTTTGATAGAACGGAATGTAAAGGAACTGGGGCTGGACTGTATTGTCTGTATCGGCGGTAACGGTACGCAGAAAACGGCTGCTAAGTTGGCTGCCATGGGCTTGAATATAGTTTCCGTACCTAAAACCATTGATAATGATATTTGGGGGACCGATTTTTCTTTCGGTTTTGATTCTGCCGTCAGTATTGCTACGGATGCCATAGACCGGTTACACTCTACCGCCAGTTCGCACAAGCGGGTGATGGTGATAGAAGTGATGGGGCATAAAGCCGGATGGATTGCGTTGTACTCCGGTATGGCTGGTGGCGGTGATGTGATTTTAATTCCCGAACTTTCTTATAATATTCATAATATAGGTGATACGATTCTGAATCGTCTGAAGAAAGGAAAGCCGTATTCCATCGTTGTGGTTGCCGAGGGAATCCAGACGGACGGCAAGAAACGTGCAGCCGAATATATCGCACAGGAGATTGAATACGAAACGGGTATCGAAACCCGTGAAACGGTTTTGGGGTATATCCAGCGGGGTGGTTCGCCTACGCCTTTTGACCGTAATTTGTCGACCCGCATGGGAGGGCATGCTACGGAGTTGATTGCAGGCGGACAGTTTGGACGTATGGTAACGCTGAAAGGGAATGAAATATCTTCCGCTCCTTTGGGGGAGATAGCCGGAAAGCTCAAATTAGTGACCGAAGACCATGATTTAGTCGTCCAGGGTAAGCGTATGGGGATTTGTTTCGGATGATTTGACCGTATCTTGTGCAGCATCCGCAGGTTCCGTATAATCTGTAGCTTCAAGAACTTCTGATGTCTCTACAGCAGAAGCCTCTTCTGCGACAATTTGGGTTTCCTCTGTTGCCATATTTTCCTTTGCCGCGTGGTTCTGTATCTTGGCTGTTTCAATAGCTTCTTTGAAGGCTTCGTCACTCTTGATTTTCTTCAATGCCATTTGTGCGGCATTTTGCTGTGACTCCTTTTTGGAATAGCCTGTGCCAGTACCGGCAGAAAGGCCCTCTATGCGGACTTCGGTGTGGAACATCGGGTTGTAATCCTGGTCGAGGAATTGCTCTATCAACTCAAAGGAAACCTCCATTTTGGTTTTCTGGCTCCATTCGATAAGTTTGGACTTGAAGTTGACTTCCTTGCGCGACATCTTGTCGAGGTCGATGTAGTTCTTGAGGATTTTTTTCTCCATGAACTGCTTGCAGCGTTCATAGCCTTGGTCTAAATAGATAGCTCCGATAAATGCCTCGAAAGCATTGCCGTACATATAGCTGTTGTGCGACGAAGAACGGGTGGAATACTTAACCAGTTTGTCCAGCCCTATTTCTACAGCCAGTTTGTTTAGAGTTTCCCGTTGCACGATTTTAGAACGGGTATTGGTAAGAAAGCCTTCCCTGCGTCCTTCAAAGTGCTTATATACTATATCACCGACAATGGCATCCAAAATGGCGTCGCCTAAAAATTCCAGCCGCTCGTTATTTAACGGACGTCCTTTTTCGGAACGGATGGAAGTGGATTTGTGAAGCAGTGCCTGCTCATAGAACCGGATGTTACGGGGAAAGAATCCGAGTATCTTATAAAAACAAAAATAAGACTCTCTGTCCTTATGGAATAAGAGCCTTATTTTATCTATTTGATTACGTAACACGACCGTATTATTCTGCGTATTTCTTGAAAATAACACATGCGTTATGACCGCCGAATCCAAACGTGTTGGACAAAGCTACATTCACTTCACGCTTCTGAGCCTTGTTGAACGTAAAGTTCAGGTCATAGTCGATGTTTTCGTCGTTATCACCCTCTTCGTGGTTGATAGTCGGAGGAATAATGCCATTCTTGATGGCAAGAATACTTGCGATGGCTTCCACCGCACCGGCAGCACCCAATAAGTGGCCTGTCATGGATTTGGTTGAACTGATGTTCAACTCATAAGCATGCTTGCCGAATACTTCCTGGATAGCTTTCACTTCCGAAATATCACCAACAGGAGTAGATGTACCATGAACGTTGATGTAATCTACTTCTTCGGGTTTCATTTCTGCATCTTCCAACGCATTTGTCATTACCAGTTTGGCTCCCAGACCTTCCGGGTGGGAAGCTGTCAGGTGATGCGCATCGGCAGACATACCTACGCCGGCAACCTCTGCATAAATCTTGGCACCACGTGCTTTAGCGTGTTCCAGTTCTTCAAGAACCAGACAGCCGCCGCCTTCACCCATGATGAAACCGTCGCGGCTTGCGCTGAACGGGCGGGATGCAGTCTCCGGAGAGTCATTGCGGGTAGATAAAGCGTGCATAGCGTTGAAGCCACCTACACCGCAGGCTGCGATAGCTGCTTCCGAACCACCGCTGATGATGGCATTTGCCTTACCCAAGCGGATGAGGTTGAATGCATCGGCAATGGCATTGGTAGAAGTGGCGCATGCAGAACAAGTCGCATAGTTAGGACCATGAAAACCGTACAGGATAGAAATTTGTCCGGCAGCAATGTCCGAAATCATCTTGGGGATGAAGAACGGATTGAACTTAGGACCGTTTTCTTTATGGAGGGCATAGTTACCTGCTTCTTCTTCAAATGTACGGATTCCACCAATACCGGCGCCGAAGATGACACCGATCTTGTTCACCAATGTTTTTCTTGGATCACCTGCTCCAGTAATACGCAATGATTGGTAAACATAAGCACGTCCTGAAAGTGGGTCACGAATAGCTCCACCTAAACATGTTGCAGCTCCCCCAAATGGTTCAATTTCTGTAGGGTGGTTATGTGTTTCATTTTTGAACATTAATAACCATTGTTCATCTCCTTGATTTGTATGAACAGTAATTTCAATAGAACATGCATTAATTTCTTCAGAAACTTCCATATCATCAAGATATCCTTTTTTACGAAGTTCTTTCATTGAAATAGTTGCAAGATCCATTAAAGTAAGAGGTCTTGTTGTATTTACTCCATAAACGGCATGTCTGCTTGTTTTATAGCTTTCAATATCTTTTTCTAAGATTTCTTTAAAAGCACCATTTTGAATATCGATATCTGTAATAACTGTCGCAAATGTTGTATGACGACAATGATCAGACCAATATGTATCTAACACTTTGATTTCTGTTTCAGTAGGATCTCTATGTTCTTCATTTTTAAAGTAATCTTGAGTTACTTTTAAATCATCAAGATTCATAGCCATTCCATTATCTTTTAAGAATTGATTTAATCCTGCTTCATCTAAATCATTAAATCCAGTTAAAGTTGGCACAGGTTTAATATCAGGTGTTTCATCATTTAAATGTTCTGGTTTTTCTAAAGAAGCAATTCTTTGATCAACTGGGTTAATTAAATAATGTTTGATTTGATTTAAAACATCTTCATTTTTATCAATGTCTACTACAATAAGTTTGGCACATCTTACTTTTGTTGAAGATGTTCCTGTTAGAATTTGGAAACATTGTTCGCATGAATCAGCACGTTGATCATATTGACCTGGTAAAAATTCAATTGCGAAAACAGATTCTTTTTCACTCATTGGAAATGTTTCATCATAAACATGATCCACCATTGGTTCAGCAAGAATTGTATTAATTCCTTGTTGTAAGATTTCTTCACTAATCCCTTGTACATCATAACGATGAACAATACGAAGTGAATGAATCGTTAAACCTAATTGTTCAACGAGGTTGGTTTGAATTTCATGCGCTTCTGTTGCGTATTCTTTTCTTTTTTCTACATAAATTCTTCTTACATTTGTCATAGAGTTCTCTCCTATCTAAGTCCAATATCATGACGATAGTACATACCATCGAATGTAATAATTGTAGCAGTTTCATAGACTTTCGCAAGTGCTTCTTGTAAATTTGCTCCTCTTGCACACACATTTAAAACACGTCCACCATTTGTGACAAGTTTACCATCTTTTAAAGCTGTTCCCGCATGGAAAACAACAATATCATCACTTACTTTGTCAATATTTTTAATTTCAATTCCTTTTTCATATTTACCTGGATAACCTCCACTTGCAAGTACAAGACAAGCCACGTGATCATCTGACCATTTGACATCTACTTGATCTAAAGTATAAGTCGCACAAGCATCCATGATTTCATAAAGATCACTTTCTAAACGAAGAAGGATTGATTGTACTAAACACCTATGAACAGGTGGAGAATATGATTGATTTATTAGATGAACGTTATACGAGATCTGACGTTACAAACCGG
>OKRX01000442.1_pt1 | contig 32664 bp, 31 predicted proteins | sample 1601241 | NCBI WGS metagenome assembly OKRX01 (sample SAMEA3541500, study PRJEB24748) | human gut metagenome | biome: human gut; feature: human-associated habitat; material: faeces | place: China | collected 2012
GGAAAACGCTATGGGATGACCAATCTGCGCGCAGGAGCGCTTTCGAGACGGACAGATGGAGCCGAATTTCCGGAGTATACGCCGGATTTTGTAAAACTTGCAGAAAGCTATGGGGCAAAGGGAATCCGTGTAACCGAAAAATCCGAGATGAAAGCAGCATTTGAACAGGCAAAAGCAAACCGTGCACTGAAGGTGCCGACTCTGATCGAATTCATGCTGGATCCGGAAGTGCAGGTTTATCCGATGGTACGTCCGGGCGGAACCCTGGAAGATCTTTTGATGGATTAATGGAGAGGAGAGGTGAAGATGGATAATACAATGAAAAAAAGATGGATTTCCTTATATGTGGAAAATCAGGTTGGTGTACTGTCAAAGATTTCCGGACTCTTTTCCGGTAAATCCTATAATCTGGAGAGTCTGACGGTAGGTAGAACAGAAGATCCGACTATCTCCAGAATGACGATTGAGACGAACAGTGATGAAGAGACTTATGAGCAGATCAAAAAACAGCTGAACCGTATGGTTGAAGTCATCAGAGTCATTGATTTTACAGAAGTATCTGTTGTTATGCAGGAGCTGATGTTTATCAAGGTAAAAAACTGTACACCGGAAGATAAGACAGAGCTTTTCCAAATCGCGCAGACCTATCAGGCAAAGGTACGTGATTATGGAAAAGACAGTGTGCTTCTTGAATTTGTACACACGGCACATAAAAATACAGCGATCATCCAGTTTCTACGTTCTGAATTCAATTCAATTGAAGTTGTAAGAGGCGGAAGTGTGGGGATTGAAGCGATCACAATGCCAAAAAGATAAAAAAATCAAAAAAAACAGAGCGCACTCTTGAATTTGAAAAACAGAAGTAATATAATAGCGATATGTAATCCGTAGGATTTAAAATACGGGAAGCAAAAATTATAATTTAGATATATGTTACTGTAAGAAGCAACAAGGGAATGGAGGAATTACAATGGAAAAGAAACAGATTGACTGGTCAAGCATAGGATTTGGTTATATCCCGACCGAAAAGAGATATGTTTCAAATTACAAAGATGGAAAGTGGGATGATGGATGCCTGACAGAAGATGCCAACATTGTATTGAATGAGTGTGCAGGTGTTCTGCAGTATTCCCAGTCAGTATTTGAAGGTATGAAGGCATACACAACAGAAGACGGACGCATCGTTGTATTCCGCCCGGATATGAACGCAAAGAGATTTGCTGATTCCGCAAGAAGACTTGAGATGCCGGTATTTCCGGAAGACCGTTTTGTAGATGCAATCGTACAGGTAGTAAAAGCTAATGCGGCTTATGTACCACCTTACGGATCAGGAGCGTCCCTTTATATCCGTCCATATATGTTCGGAAGCAATCCGGTTATCGGAGTTAAACCTGCTGACGAATATCAGTTCCGTGCATTTGTAACACCAGTAGGACCATATTTCAAGGGCGGCGCAAAGCCGATCACAATTAAAGTCTCAGACTTTGACCGTGCAGCACCGCATGGAACAGGACATATCAAAGCTGGTCTTAACTATGCAATGAGCTTACATGCAATTGTAACAGCACATGAAGAAGGCTATGCAGAGAATATGTATCTGGATGCAGCAACAAGAACAAAAGTAGAAGAGACAGGTGGAGCAAACTTCATCTTCGTCACAAAAGATGGTAAAGTAGTTACTCCGAAGTCAAACAGTATCCTTCCATCTATTACAAGACGTTCTATTCTTTATGTGGCAGAACATTATCTTGGACTTGAGACAGAAGAAAGAGAAGTATATCTTGATGAAGTAAAAGACTTTGCAGAATGCGGACTTTGCGGAACAGCAGCAGTTATATCACCGGTTGGAAAGATTGTAGATCATGGTAAAGAAATCTGCTTCCCAAGCGGAATGGATGAGATGGGACCTGTTATCAAGAAATTATATGAAACACTTACCGGAATTCAGATGGGACACATCGAAGCACCGGAAGGATGGATCCAGGTGGTTGAATAATGGATAAATTCGTTACAAAGCGAAATGATCTGCTCGCTGAGCAGGTGATAAAGAATTTGAAGTCCCGTCAGATGGAGGGACATTATGTACAGACCAAAGAAGAGGCACTTGCCCTTGCACTGGAGCTGATTCCGGAAGGAAGCAGCATCAGTTGGGGAGGGTCTATGAGCATTAAGGCAATTGGTCTTCCTGAAGCACTTCATAAAGGAAATTATAAAGTGCTGGACAGAGATCTGTGTGCGACACCGGAGGAAAAAGCAGAGATGATGCATCAGGCACTTAACTGCGATTATTTTCTGGCAAGCTGTAATGCAATCTCGGAAGATGGGATACTGGTCAATATAGATGGAAATGCAAACCGTGTGGCAGCTATTTCTTACGGACCGGAAAATGTTCTGATGATTGTTGGTATGAATAAAATTGTAAGAAGTGCAGAGGATGCATATGCCCGTGCAAAGTATGTGGCAGCTCCGATTAACGGACAGCGTTTTGAAGGGCTTCCGTGTGCGAAGACAGGTGTCTGTTCCAACTGTAAATCTCCGAAAAGTATCTGCTGTCAGACACTGATTACAAGATTCAGCCATGTTCCAAACAGAATAAAAGTGATTTTGGTGAATGAAGAACTGGGATTCTAAAAAATACGAAGAGAATCAGGGAATTTCCCCTGGTTCTTTTTGTGTCTGAAAAAGAAAATGCGTTACTGGTCACAGGTACTGTGAACAGTAAAGAAAATTCCAAAAGGGAAAAGTTCTCATCAGAATATGACTTTCCTAGAGGAAAATCCTGTGTTATACTATAAAATAATCTGGATGTCAGGATGCGCAGCGGAGTGGTCCGTGGACATCGGTCAGTGCTGCTTATGGGCATTGATGGCGAATCGAAAGAGAGGAACAACAGAGTATGGAAGCGTATACAAGCTTTGCACGTGTATATGATACCTTCATGGATAATATTCCCTACGAAGAATGGTGTGAATATCTCACCGGTCTTATGAGAGAATATGGTGTCAGGGATGGACTGGTACTGGATCTGGGGTGCGGTACCGGGAACATGACAGAATTGCTTGCAAAGGCAGGATATGATATGATTGGTGCGGACAATGCGGAAGAGATGCTGGAGATCGCAATGGAGAAACGAGACAAATCCGGTCATGATATTCTGTATCTTCTGCAGGATATGAGAGAGTTCGAACTGTATGGTACGGTAAGAGCTGTCATCAGTGTCTGCGATTCAGTCAATTATATTACAGAGCCGGAAGAACTTCAGGAAGTATTCCGCCTGGTCAACAATTATCTGGATCCGAAAGGTGTTTTTATTTTTGATTTTAATACACGTTACAAGTATGAAGAGATTCTTGGGGATCGCACAATTGCGGAGAACCGGGAGGAATGCAGTTTTATCTGGGACAACTATTATTACGAAGATGAGAAGATCAATGAATATGATCTGAGTCTTTTTATTGAGACAGATAAGGACAGTGGGCTTTATCGCAAATATGAGGAGACGCATTATCAGAGAGCGTATACGCTGGAGGAGATGAAGGAACTGATCCGGAAGTCGGGGCTGGAATTTGTGACAGCATACGATGCATTTTCAAAGAATGCGCCGATGGACACAAGCGAGCGCATTTATGTGATCGCAAGAGAACAGGGAAAATAGAACAGGAGAGAATTGTTATATGAAAGATTATATTGTAAGAGCAACTGCGGGAGACGGACAGATCCGTGCATTTGCTGCAACAACCGGAAATCTGGTGGAAGAGGCAAGAAAGAGACATGACACAAGTCCGGTAGCAACAGCGGCACTTGGAAGACTTCTGACAGCAGGAGCAATGATGGGAGGCATGATGAAGAATGAGACAGATGTGCTGACGCTTCAGATCAAAGGTGATGGACCACTTGGCGGAATTACGGTGACTGCAGATGCAAAAGGTGACGTGAAAGGATACGTCGATCATCCGGAAGCAATGATGCCGCCTAAGAATGGCAAGCTGGATGTTGGAGGAGCTGTTGGAATCGGTCTTTTAAATGTTATTAAAGATATGGGACTGAAAGAACCATATGTTGGACAGACTATTCTGCAGACAAGTGAGATCGCAGAAGATCTGACGTATTATTTTGCAACCAGCGAACAGGTTCCGTCTTCTGTGGGTCTTGGAGTATTGATGAACAAGGACAACACTGTACACTGTGCAGGTGGATTTATTGTGCAGGTAATGCCGTTTATATCGGATGAGGTGCTGGATAAACTGGAAGAGAATATCAAGAAGATCTCTTCTGTTACCAGTATGCTGGATAACGGACATACACCGGAGCAGATGCTGGAGCAGGTACTGGATGGCCTGAATGTGGAATTTACAGATACAATGGATACACAGTTTAAATGTAATTGTTCGCATGAGAGAATCGAGAAAGCCATCATCAGTATCGGAAAGAAAGATATCCAGGAAATGATCGATGACGGAAAAGAAGTAGAAGTAAAATGCCATTTCTGCAATACGGCGTATACATTTAGTGTAGAAGAACTGAAACGGATTTTAAAACAGGCAAAAAGATAAAGAGGTAAACACATGAAACAGGGATTTATCAAAGTTGCAGCGGTCACAGTTGATATTCGTGTGGCGGATGTCTGGCACAACTGTAAGGAAATCTGCAAACGTATGAAAGAAGCTGAGAAGGCTGGCGCAAAGATCATTGTTTTTCCGGAGCTTTGCCTGACCGGGTATACTTGCAGCGATCTTTTTACACAGGATATACTGTTAAAAGAGGTGCGCAGAGCACTTGCAAAAGTTGCAGAAGAGACCAGGCATACAGAAGCACTTGTATTTGTTGGGCTTCCACTTGCAATTGATGGAGAGCTTTATAATGTTGCGGCCGCATTAAATGACGGAAAGATCCTTGGCTTTACAACCAAGACATTTCTTCCGAATTATGGGGAATTTTATGAGATGCGTCAATTCCGTCAGGGACCGAAAAAAGCAAGAGTGATTTCTTATGAAGGGGAAGAAATCATGTTTGGGCCGCAGATCCTGTATCAGGCGGCAGAGATGGATGATCTGGTCGTATCAGCAGAGATCTGTGAGGATGTCTGGTCACCAATCCCGCCGAGCATTGAGGCGGCAAGAGAAGGCGCGGTCATCCTGGTCAACTGTTCAGCAAGTGATGAGACGATCGGAAAGGATAGTTACCGGGAGGAACTGATCAAGGGACAGTCTGCAAGACTGATTGCAGGTTATGTCTATGCAAATGCCGGAGACGGAGAGTCTACAACGGATGTGGTATTTGGCGGACACAATATTATTGCAGAGAATGGGACGATCCTGAAAGAAGCAAAGCGGTTTGCCAACGAGATGATCGTCAGTGAGATTGACATTTTCCGTCTTTTAAGTGAACGGAGAAAAAATACAACTTTCCAGACAACGGAAGAACGTCATCTTCCAAAAGTACTGTTCCACATAAGTGTGGAAGAGACAGCACTTACCAGAAGCTTTGCACAGACCCCTTTTGTTCCACAGAATATGGCAGAGAGGGAAAAGCGCTGTGAGGAGATTCTGATGATCCAGGCAATGGGACTGAAGAAGCGTCTGGTGCATACTCACTCGAGAACAGCAGTCGTTGGAATTTCCGGCGGTTTGGATTCAACGCTGGCACTGCTTGTGACGGCAAAAGCGTTTGACATGGCAGGAAAAGACCGCAAGGATATCGTTGCAGTGACGATGCCTTGCTTTGGTACGACAGACAGAACCTATCAGAATGCCTGCCTGATGTCGAAGAAGCTGGGAGCCACTTTGAAAGAGGTGCCGATCGCGGATGCGGTCCATGTGCATTTCCGTGATATCGGACATGATGAAGAGGTACATGATGTGACCTATGAGAATTCACAGGCAAGAGAGCGTACCCAGGTGCTGATGGATATTGCTAACCAGGAATGGGGCATGGTCATCGGAACCGGAGATATGTCGGAGCTGGCTCTTGGGTGGGCGACTTATAATGGAGATCATATGTCTATGTACGGGGTCAATGCATCTGTTCCGAAGACACTGGTACGCCATCTGGTTCAGTATTATGCGGATACCTGTGAGGATCAGGAGCTGAAAGAGGTACTTCTGGATGTTCTTGACACACCGGTAAGTCCGGAGCTTCTTCCACCGAAGGATGGCGAGATCGCCCAGAAGACGGAAGACCTTGTAGGTCCGTATGAACTGCATGATTTTTATCTGTATTATGTTCTGAGATTTGGCTTTGAACCGTCAAAGATCTATCGGCTCGCAAAGCTTGCATTTGAAGGAACTTATGACAGCGTGACGATCATGAAATGGCTGAAGACCTTTTACCGAAGATTTTTTGCGCAGCAGTTTAAGCGCTCCTGCCTGCCGGACGGACCGAAGATCGGTACGGTGGCACTTTCTCCGAGAGGAGACTGGAGAATGCCGAGCGATGCGTGTGCGGCAGTCTGGATGCAGGATCTGGAAGCACTGGAGAAATAGAAAAGAATGTACAGGGGGGGGTACATTCTCGCATAAAGTGTCAGTGACACTTATCAGGCAATGATAAAGGGAAGTCTGCGAAAGTGCAGGCTTCCCTTTTTTAAATTATAATTTTTAAAGCTTGATATTTTTAAACAGATCCCCAAGGCTGGTTCCGATTGCTTCAGTTTCCGGAATTTCTACGTGTTCCAGCTCTTCCTCCTGTTCGTTTTCAGTATCTTCGGCAAGAGCCTTGATACTGAGGCTGATTTTACCGTCTTTGATACCGATGACTTTGACATCTACTTCGTCCCCAACGTGAAGTACCTGGTCTGCTGATTTGATTCTCTGGGTACTGATCTGGGAAATGTGAACCAGACCGGAAAGACCGTTCTCGAGACGTACAAAAGCACCGTAGGACTGAAGCGATTCAACGGTACCTTTTACAACACTTCCAACCTGTACAGATGCAAGTTTTTTTGCATCTTCTGCTTTTTTCTGTTCTCTTAAAATCTCACGTGCAGATAAGATCAGGCGTCCTTCTGCCTGGTTTGCTTCGATCACGCGGACATCAATTTCTTTTAGAAGATAAGTCTCCAGATCTTCGATATAAGAAAGAGAAAGGCGGGATGCCGGGATGAATCCTCGAAGTCCTTCGACCATGGCGATGACACCACCATTTACGATTCCTTCTACTTTTACGTGAAGATTGGTTCCCTCTTCCTGATAACGTGCGACCACATTCCATGGATTGGCATCATCGAAATGATCTTCGTAGTCTGCCATGCTTTCTGTCTGTTCCTGTAATTTTTCGTTTTCCATCTTAACACCTCTGTTAGTTTATTTTTCTGAACGTATGCTCAATATGTTTATTAGTATAACACATTTTTGTATAGATAAAAAGTATGGATTCCAGATGGTTAGACGGTTAAATTGTGCTTAATGAGAAAAAATCGTTATTATGTACGAAAATTGTGGTAAAAATTTGTGTATATTTTGAATAGTGAAATTTGTGAAAAAAGTTGACAAAAGAAAAAATAAATTGTATATTACCAACATAAGGACATATTAAGGACAATGTCCTAAACTAAAAGGCAAAGGAGAATTTAAAATGAAGGGAAACGTGAATTATCTGGAACTGGCAAACAGCCCTCTGATGTGGGTGAGTGCCGCAATAGCAGTAGGAATCGTAGTTTTTCAGTCCGTACTGTTTTTCAGAAAGTCGCTCAAAGCAGCAAAAGAGATTGGAATTGAACAGTAAAAGATCAATATGGCAATTAAGAGTAGTGCCATTTCCTCAATTGGACCATCTATTGTAATCCTGGTAACAATGATCTCCCTGATCGTATCAATGGGAGCACCTGTTTCATGGATGAGACTTTCTTTCATCGGATCCGTTAACTATGAAGCAATGGCAGCCGGATTTGGCGCACAGGCAATGGGCGCTACACTGGAGAACCTGACACCGGTTGCATTCGCCTGTGGTGTATGGACCATGATCTGTGGTTCACTTGGATGGCTGATCTTCACACTCCTTTTCACAGATAAGATGGATAAAGTAAACCATCTGATGTCAAAAGGAAATTCCAAAATGGTTCCGATCATTTCAGCAGGAGCGATGCTTGGTGCATTTGCAAACCTTGCATCAGGAAACTTCTTCAACGAAAAGAATCAGTTTGCATTTGGCGGAGCACCGGCAATCGCAACAATCGTAGGATGCATTCTTATGATGATCCTGACAAAGGTAGCGAAAGAAAAGAATATTGGATGGCTCAGAGAATGGGCCTTTGCAATTTCCATGTTCTCAGGCATGCTCATTGGTTACATTTGGAACACTGTATTTTAATAGGAATGAGAGGATAAAGATATGAATAAAGAATACTACAACAAAGTCTATATACCTGATATTGTCAAATGGGGGAAAATCACCATGTTATTAGGTATCATTACATGTTTCGGACCGGCACTTGTTATCTCGGTCATTTACGGATGTATGCCGCCGGTATCAGCAATCATCGCAGGTACAATTGCACAGATCAGTGTAAGTGGAGCATTTTACATTGTAGAACCGATTTCTTACTTCCCGATTCTTGGAATCCCGGGAACCTACCTGACATTCCTTTCAGGAAATACATCCAACATGCGAGTTCCATGTTCTTCGGTAGCACAGGAAGCAGCAGGTGTTGAAATGGGAAGCGACAAAGGTTCTGTTGTATCAACCATCGGTATCGCTGTATCGATCATCGTAAATATTGTGATTCTGACAATCGGAGCAATTGCAGGAAACGCAATTATCGGTATGATGCCAGAAGGATTCAAGCAGGCCCTCAACTTCCTTCTTCCGGCACTTTACGGAGCTGTATTCGGACAGTTCGCAATCACAAGACCGAAGCTTGGTGTAGTTGCAGTAGTTATTGCATTTGCAATGAACTGGCTGATGAAAAACGGATTCTTATCCTTCTTCCCTGGAACACCGTCATACGTTGTTATCCTGGTAGCCGTATTTGGATCTATTTTCGCAGGAAAGATTATCTACAAGAAAGAGCTTGAGGACTAAGTCCGGAAAGGAAAAACGATGTTATCGAGAGAAAGATTACAGGAAAGATTTATTGAGATGATCAAGATCTACAGCCCGTCAAAAGGGGAGAAAGAGATGGCGGACTGGATAGAAAACTGGCTGAGAGAACGGAACATTCCGTTCCAGTCAGATCATGCCGGGGAAGCTTATGGTGGAAACGGCAGAAATATCGTTGCATTTGTAAAAGGAAATACGAAGGAACGTCCACTTGGATTTGCAGCACATATGGATCAGATTGAGCCTTGCAGAAATGTAAATCCGGTGATCAATGGAAACATCATCAGTACCGACAAGACAACAACACTTGGCGGAGATGACAAAGCTGGAATTTCAGCAATCATGGAAGCGGTAGAAGATATCATTGAAAGCGGTGTACCGCACAGAGATATTTATCTTGTATTTACCTGCTCCGAAGAGATCAGTATGATGGGAACAAAGCACATGGATATGTCTATGCTGCCATGCAAGGAATTGGTTGTTGTAGATGCAACCGGTGGAGCAGAGACTCTCGCATACAAAGCACCGGCAATGGAAGCGATTGAGATTACTTTCAAAGGAAAGAAAGCGCATGCCGGAATTGAACCGGAAAAAGGAATCAATGCAATTGTTGTGGCATCAAAGGCAATCAGTAAGATGCACATCGGACGTATTGATTATGAGACAACCTCTAATATCGGACATATTGAAGGTGGATCTGCAACCAACATCGTAACAGATGAGGTTACATTTACCGCAGAGATCCGTTCACACAGTATGGAAAAGCTGGCTGCAGAGGTTGCACATATGGAACAGTGCTGCAAGGAAGCTGTAGAGGAAATGGGAGCCTGTTATGAGATGAAGCATGAGATGGCTTACCCGGTCCTGTCGCTGGAAGAAGACTGTGAATTGATCCAGGATACTGTAAATGCAATGGCAGAAGAAAGAATTACAGCAAATAAAATGATCATCGGTGGCGGAAGTGATGCAAATGTGCTTGCGGGACACGGATATAAGAGCGTCATTTTGGGATGTGGAATGATCAATGTACACACAGTAGAAGAAGCGCTTGATACAGACGAGACCTGGAAAGTGACAAAAGTACTGAGAAGACTGATGGGTGCAGAATAGGAGATGGACGACATAGATGGAAAAAGAAGAACTGAAGCAGAGATGTCTGGACGCGATTGATGAGAACAGAGATCTGATCATTCAGCTTGGTGATGATGTATATAAAACGCCTGAACTTGGCTACAAAGAATTTAAGACTACAGAAAGAATGATAAAGGCATTTCAGGAGATTGGAGAAGAGCCGGAGACGGAAATTGCATATACTGGCTGTAAGGTTTCAACTCCGAAAAAAGGGAATACAAGAATTGCCGTGATCGGAGAGCTGGACTGTATCCAGTGCAAAGAACATCCGGACAGTACGCCAGAAGGAAATGTTCATGCCTGCGGTCATCATGCACAGCTTGCAGATCTGTATGGATGTGCGATTGGTCTTTTAAGATCCGGAGTGATGAAGGAACTGGGTGGAGCGGTTGATTTTATTGCGATCCCTGCGGAAGAATGCGTAGATTATGATTATCGTGACAGTCTGATCCGTGAAAATAAGATCAGTTTTTACGGCGGCAAGCAGGAATATTTAAAACGTGGTGGCTTTGATGATGTGGATATGGCATTGCAGTGTCACATGATGGAAATTGGAAATGGCAGGCATTGCACGATTGATACCGACTGCAACGGATTTGTGACAAAGACGGTAACATTTATCGGAAAAGCTGCGCATGCAGGTTTCGCACCACATGAAGGAATCAATGCGTTAAATATGGCAGAGTTGGCACTGAACAACATTCATGCACTCCGTGAGACTTTTCAGGAGAAAGAAAAGGTTCGTGTAAGTGCAATCATTACAGAAGGCGGAGATCTGGTAAATGTAGTTCCTGCTGTTGTGAAGATGCAGATCATGGTACGTGCTTTCACAATTGATGGAATGCTGGATGCCAGTAAAAAAGTGAACCGTGCGTTAAAAGCCGGAGCACTTGCAATCGGAGGAAAAGTCGAGATTGACGATAAGATCGGATATCTTCCGATGAATACCAACCGTGAGCTTTCAGCATTATATAAAGAAAATATGATCGAATATACAGGGGCGGAAAAAGATTCATTTGTAGAGCTTTATGAGACAGCAGGTTCTACAGATCTGGGGGATCTTTCTCAGATCATGCCGTGTATGCACATCTGGACAGAGGGAATAACCGGAGGACTTCACTCCAAGGATTACCGTCTTGCGGACCCGGAACTTGCTTATATCGTTCCGGCAAAGATGATGGCGCTTACGATCATTGATCTTCTTTATGATAACGCAAAAAAGGCAAAACAGATTCTTGACAATTTCAAACCGACGCTGACAAAAGAAAGTTATCTGGAATTAAAAAAAGAGCATTCTAAGCTTGTGGTTTTTGATGGCTCTGAGTTATAATAAAAAGGAATCCCGTTTAAGGGGTTCCTTTTTTAAAGCAATTATTCAGATATATAGAGAGAAGCTGCCAACGGCAGGTTCTCTGGATAGAAGATCGCAATACGGGGGACAAATTTGTGAAAGTTGGAGTTATCGGATCAAAATCATCTTGTGAGGTTGTTAAGAAGAGTATAAAAGAAATCGACAGTTCAGTAGAAGTAGCTTCTTATGAAGAGGAACAGGTTAACCGAAGTGACCGGCTGATTGAGGAATGTGAACAGGAGTGTGATGCGGTACTGTTTACGGGCTGTGCGATCGAAAGTTTTGTGGGGAGAAACTATCATTTCACTAGGCCACATGTGTCGGTGGAAAAATCGGTAGTCAGCATTGCGGGAGCATTTCTGCAGATGCAGAAAAGTAATATTGAACTGGATGCATTTAGTATTGATATTGTAGAAAAACAGGTCATTGAGGATTTGCTGGATGCATTTGACATCCTGGCAAGAAACATTTATTCCTGTCCGTTTCAGGCAGGAGTGGAAGAAGAACAGTATGTGGAGTGGCACATGAAGCTTCTGGATGAAGGAAAGATCAATGTGGCACTGACTTCTCTTCGGTGGGTGTATAAGATACTGCAGGAAAAGGGATACCATGCAATTTATCTGCCTCCGACCAGGGCAAAAGTGAGAGTGGCACTGGAGAAATTAAAAAATGAATGTGCGCTTCAGGAAGCAGAATATGCGCAGGCAGCAGTTGAGATTTTTCAGCTGACGGATTATAAGAGCAGAGAAGAGAATTATTATTCAAGTATGCTTGCAAAAGCAGATATTGAAAAAGAAATCATCAAATATACAGAAGGGATTCAAGGTGCAATTTTTGCATCAGGAAGAAGAGAATATATTGTATTTTCCAATTCCGGGGCTGTACAAGAAGAATTTAACCAGCGGAAGCTTCTGAATCTGCAAAAAAAAGTGCAGGAGGAGAATAAAATCAGCCTGAATGTAGGGATCGGAACCGGAGGCACGATGAATGACGCGGAAATGAACGCAAGACGTGCACTGGATTTTTCCCTGAAAAATGCAAAGCAGGAGATTTTCTGGATTGATGCCGGTCAGACACAGCACGGACCGCTTGGAAAGGAGATCCAGCTGGAATATCAGCTCATTTCTTCCGATCCGAAGCTACAGGAAATTTCAGAAAAAACCGGGCTCAGCACAACGTCAATTCTGAAGATCATTGCCATTGCAGATGTAAGAAAAAGTTATATTTTCGATGCACATCAGTTGGCGGAGTGTCTGGGAATTACGGTCAGAAGTGCGCGCCGGATCATGAATAAGATCATGGAAGCCGGTTATGGAAAAGTGTATGCAAAGAAGACAGCGGCAGCGGGTGGCAGACCGAAGGCACTGGTAGAGATATTGTTTAAAATTTAGTGTAATGGTCTTTTATCCGAACAAGGGTTGACGAACAGTAAAAAAAATGGCATTCTGAAAAGTAAAGGAACAAGAGATAGTAATGGAGTAATATAAAATGGATCAGAAAAAACCAAAGAAAGTATATGTGATCGGACATAAAAATCCAGATACAGATTCTATTTGTTCGGCAATTGCATATGCAAATCTGAAAAATAAAATCACAGGAGAAAAATACATAGCGAAAAGAGCGGGAGAGGTAAATGGTGAGACAGCATATGTTCTGGATAAATTCCAGGTAAGTGTGCCGTCTCTTCTGGACAATGTACACCTTCAGGTAAAAGATATGGATATCCGTCATATTAAGGGTGTATCTGGTCACATGTCCATTAAAGACGCATGGGCAAGAATGAAAGATGAGAATATTAAGACACTGCCGGTAACAAGAGGTGAGAAGCTGGAAGGGTTGATCACTATCGGAGATATTGCTACGTCATATATGGAAGTGTACGATAATAATATCCTTGCAACAGCGAGAACCCAGTACCGCAATATCGTCAAAACACTGGACGGAACACTGATCTCCGGGAATGAGCATGGCTATTTCCTGAATGGAAAAGTTGTCATTGCCGCATCCAGTCCGGATCTGATGGAGAATTTTATTGAGAAGGATGATCTTGTCATTCTTGGAAACCGTTATGAGTCACAGCTGTGCGCGATCGAGATGGATGCAAGCTGTCTTGTCATCTGTCAGGGAGCCAATATTTCCAAGACGATCAAGAAGATGGCAGAGGAGAGAGATATCGTGATTATTCAGACACCACACGATACCTTTACTGCTGCAAGGCTGATCAACCAGAGTATTCCGGTCAAGTATTTTATGAGCCGTGATAATCTGGAGATCTTTCATTTGAATGATTATGTGGAACATGTGAAAGAAGTTATGTCAAAGACGAAGTACAGAGATTTCCCAATTCTGGATAATAAAGGAAAGTTCTGTGGTTTCCTCTCAAGACGAAGACTTATGACTTCCCGTAAAAAACAGGTAATTCTGGTGGATCATAATGAAAAGTCACAGGCTGTGAATGGAATTGAAGAGGCAGAGGTACAGGAGATCATTGATCATCACAGACTGGGCGGCCTGGAGACGATCGGACCGGTATATTTCCGAAATCAGCCGGTTGGATGTACCGCTACGATCATTTACCAGATGTATCAGGAAAGTGGTGTAGAGGTAGAGCCGCAGATGGCGGGACTTCTGTGCTCTGCAATTATTTCGGATACGTTACTGTTCCGTTCACCAACCTGTACGATGGTTGATCAGGCGGCAGCAGAGGCACTGGCGCGGATTGCCGGGATTGATATGGAAGAACATGCAAAAGAGATGTTCAATGCGGGAAGCAATCTGCGTGGCAAATCCGTAGAAGAGATCTGTTTCCAGGACTTTAAGGTGTTCAATGTAAAAGATATCATGTTTGGAGTCGGACAGATCACATCCATGAATCAGGATGAACTGGATGAGGTGAAAGGACGTCTGATCCCATATCTGGAAGAGGCGAGAAAGACCCAGGGACTGCATATGTTGTATCTGATGATGACTAATATTCTGGAAGAGTCTACAGAACTCCTTTGCTGTGGTGAAAATGCAAAGGAACAGGTTCTTGAAGCGTTTGAACTGCCGGGAGATACGGAAAAAATTCTCCTGAAAGGTGTAGTATCAAGAAAGAAACAGATGATCCCTGTTCTGGTAACTTATCTGCAGCAAAAATAAAAACAGATGACTCTATAGGAGAGATGACTTATGGCAAAACAGATCTGGAAGCCGGGAAATATGCTGTATCCACTGCCAGCAGTTATGGTCAGTGTGGCAGATAAAGAAGGCAATCCGAATATCATTACCGTGGCGTGGGCGGGAACGGTCTGCACAAACCCGCCGATGGTTTCGATTTCCGTGAGACCAGAGCGGTATTCTTATCACATGATCGATGAGACCGGAGAATTTGTAATCAATCTGACGACGGAAAAACTTGCGTATGCAACGGATTATTGCGGTGTGCGTTCGGGAAAAGATGTGGACAAATTCAAAGAGCTGCATCTGACACCGGAAAAGGCAGAATATGTGAGCGCACCACTGATCGCGGAGAGTCCGGTCAACATCGAGTGCAAGGTGGTCAAAAAAGAAACGCCGGGGTCGCATCATATTTTCCTTGCCGAGGTAAAAGCGGTTCATGTAGATGATGCCTATATGGATCAGAAAGGGCGATTTGCATTGGAAAAGACCGATCCGATCGTATATGTGCACGGACAGTATTATAGTCTGGGTAAGTTGCTCGGAACATTTGGCTATAGCGTGAAAAAGCCGACAAAGAAGAATGGAAAGAAAAAGAAGAAATAAAAACAGAAAATCCTCTTGACAAGAAAATGACAGAGGGTATATGCTGTGTAAGTAGAAACTCAAGGGCGAGACTGCTAAGGTGCGGTCTCGTCTTTTTTTATAGGAAATTCCGAAGGAACTTCCTATGAAACAAAAGGCACTGCGTGCCGGAGATGCGCACTCGCACGAAGATGAAGAATGTCGCAAGCGGTCTACGCTCTGCTTCGGTCGTTGCTTAACGAGCGCCACTGGCGCTCAGCAACGCGCTCGGCGCGAGAATGTGCCGAGGCACATTCTTATTTAAAAGGAGTAGTAGATGATGAAAGATTTTACATTCAATGTACCACAGGATATTATTTTTGGAAAAGGCAGTTTAAAAAGACTTCCGGAGCTTCTTGAAAAAAGTGGTTCCAAGAAGATGCTTCTGATCTCCGGACCGGTTTTGAAGAAGATCGGAATGGTCGAGAAAGTCGAAGAGATCGTGAAGGCTTCCGGTATCGAAGTGGAAGTATTTACTGATGTAGAAGCAAATCCATCTGTTGCAACGGTAGATAAAGCAACAGAAGCATACAAAAAAGCAGGAGCAACCAGTATTGTAGCTTTCGGTGGCGGAAGTCCGATGGATGTGGCAAAGGCAGTTGGTGTTCTTGCAAAATACGGCGGAGAGATCGGAGATTATGAAGGTGCACACAAGGTACCGGGACCGATCGTTCCGATCATTGCGATCCCGACAACTGCAGGTACAGGAAGTGAAGTGACGGCATTTTCTGTTATTACCGATGAAGCAAGAAATTATAAGCTGACTGTGTTCAGCTATGAGCTGATCCCAAGCTATGCACTTCTGGATCCGGAGCTTGTTATGACTTCTCCAGCATCGGTAGCCGCAGCATGTGGCGTAGATGCACTGATCCATGCATGGGAGGCTTACACTTCAAGAGATGCATCTCCATTTTCTGATGCAATGGCAGAAAAGGCAATGGAACTGATCGGTGCAAATCTGCGCAGATTCGTAGCAAACCGTCAGGACGAAGAGGCGGCGGCAGCCATGCTCTCCGGAAGCATGTTCGCAGGTATCGCATTTGCATGGGCAAGACTTGGAAATATCCATGCTATGAGCCATCCGGTAAGCGCCTATTTCCATGTGGCACACGGTGTGGCAAATGCGATTCTTCTTCCAACGATTGTGGAATATAATGCACTTGCAGATCATGGACGTTATGAGAAGATCTACAATTATATCAGCAAAGAAAAAGACCCAGTGATCGATTTTGTTCCGGAAATGCTGGTAGATGAAGCGAGAGATCTGCTTCGTGATCTTGGTATTCCGCAGCATCTTGCCGATGTTGATGTAACGGAAGATAAGATTGAACTGATGGCTGCTGATGCCATGAAGAGCGGAAATATCATGGCAAATCCGAGACAGTCTACGATCAGGGATATCATTGAACTTTATAAAAAAGCAATGTAGATCATTCAGGGAATATGAGTCAGCAGAAGCTGGTTGATATCCCCCTTTTTTGATCTGAGTATAGAAAACAGGAAGAGATTGGTGTTCTGTATAGATTTTTTTAATGCAAGAGTACCGGAGGAAAGAAAGCATAAATGTGAGTACATAGGTAAAGAATCTCCCGCATATAGTAAAAAGAGAATGGGAAAAGAGGTATATCCGTATGTGGTACCGACTGCTTTATGGAACAATCAGTTTTTTATGCTTTACATGGCTTCTGTTTACCTGGGGAGTGATCGATAACGGAAAGATCAAACTGATAAGAATGAATGATGAAACGGTAGAAGCATCCTATGAGGCAGGTGGAACAAACGAGCAGTATCAGGAAAAGCCCAAGATCGCCCTCACATTTGATGATGGCCCAAATCCTTCCAGTACGCCAGTGCTCCTTGACGGGCTTGCCGGGCGGAATGTGAAGGTTACTTTTTTTGTGATCGGGGAAAATGTAGTAAAATATCCGAAAGTTGTGAGCAGAGAGGCTGAAGAAGGGCATATTATTGGAAATCATACTTACAGTCATGTAGATCTCACAAAAATGTCTCAGGAAATGACAGAGTGCGAACTCGGAAAGACCAATACCGCGATTGAAGAAATTACCGGAAAAAAGACGGAATATATGCGACCGCCTTATGGAGCCTGGAAGAAGGAGATGGAAGAGAATACCGGCATGATTGCGGTGCTATGGAATGTGGATCCGCTTGACTGGAATACGGATAACGAGACAGAAATTGTCAATAAAGTAGTGACGGAAACGGAGGAAAATGATATTATTTTATTACATGACTGTTATCTGTCTTCAGTAAAGGCGGCACTTCGCATTATCGATATCATGCAGGCGAAGGGATATGAATTTGTGACAGTCGATGAATTGCTGCTGGATTAAAGGAGAGGTTTTGATGGATTTATTTGATTATATGCGGGAGACGACAAAGGAGAAAGAATCGCCCCTTGCCTCCAGACTGCGTCCGACGACTCTGGATGAAGTGGTTGGACAGCAGCACATTATCGGAAAGGACAAGCTTTTATACCGTGCGATCAAGGCGGATAAACTGAGTTCTGTTATTTTTTACGGACCTCCGGGAACCGGAAAGACTACGCTTGCAAAGGTGATCGCCAATACTACAAGTGCAGAATTTACCCAGATCAATGCTACGGTTGCCGGGAAGAAGGATATGGAAGAAGTGGTGAATAAGGCGAAAGAACTGAAAGGGATGTACCAGAAAAGGACAATCCTTTTCATCGATGAGATTCACCGGTTTAATAAAGGACAGCAGGATTATCTGCTCCCGTTTGTGGAGGACGGCACGATCATTCTGATCGGTGCGACGACAGAAAATCCTTACTTTGAGGTGAACGGTGCGCTTCTTTCCAGATCCAGTGTATTTGAACTCCGTCCGCTTTCACAGGAAGAAGTAGAGACCCTGATTCTGAGAGCGGTGCAGGATGAAAAAAAAGGAATGGGAAGCTATCATGCGGTGATCGAGGAGGATGCTCTGCATTTCCTGGCAGACCTTGCCGGTGGAGATGCCAGATCTGCGCTTAATGCGGTGGAACTGGGTATCCTCACCACACCAAGAAGTGAGGATGGAATGATCCATATCACGCTGGATGTTGCATCCGAATGTATACAGAAGAGGGTTGTGCGATATGATAAGACAGGAGATAATCATTATGATACCATATCCGCATTTATTAAAAGTATGCGCGGTTCTGATCCGGATGCAGCCGTATATTATCTGGCAAAGATGCTGTATGCCGGAGAAGACATTAAGTTTATTGCCCGCAGGATTATGATCTGTGCATCGGAAGATGTAGGAAATGCGGATCCGATGGCACTGAATGTTGCAGTCAGTGCAGCACAGGCAGTGGAGCGGATCGGAATGCCGGAGGCACAGATCATTTTATCACAGGCAGTTCTTTATGTGGCAACAGCGCCGAAGAGTAATTCAGCATGTAATGCTGTCTTTGCTGCGATGGACAATGTGAAAAAATATAAAACGACTGTTCCGGTGCATTTGCAGGATGCACATTATAAAGGTTCTGCAAAGCTGGGGCATGGAATTGGTTACAAATACGCGCATGATTATCCGAATCATTATGTAAAACAGCAGTATCTGCCGGATGAGATCAAAGATGCCGTATTCTATGAAGCGAGCGATAACGGCTACGAACAAACAATCAAAGCGCATATGAAGCGGATTAAGGATGAAGCGTAACCTATTCGCACAGGAAATCACTGCATTCACGCAGAAGGGATTGATTTGACACAGACACTCTGCTACCATATCTGTAAGCAGAAAGGAGTGAAGAATATGGGAGCAGTTCAGGACAGCTATATAACTGTTGCATGGCTGGTTTTTCTGGTAGTACTTCTGGTGATCGAGATCATAACGGTGGGACTTACGACGATCTGGGGAGCAGGAGGTGCGCTGGCGGCACTGATCCTGAATATTTTGGATATACCGTTTGCCGGACAGGTAGTTGCATTTTTTGTTGTGACAATTTTACTGCTTGTATTTACAAGACCATTTGCAATGCGTTTTATCAACACCCGCCGTCTGAAGACGAACTATGAAGGAATCATCGGAAAGACGATCCGGATCAGCCAGAAAGTAGATAACATCGGGCAGACTGGTATGGCGGTGGTAAATGGTACGGAGTGGACGGTAAGATCCGAACAGGATGACGTGATCCTGGAACCCGGAACACTGGCGAAGGTGGTCAATATATCCGGAGTAAAGTTAATTGTAAAAAAATATGAGGAGGACTAAAAGATGACGGGACTTATTATTTTAGTAATTATTATTGTGATCGCATTACTGCTTCTGACTTCCTGCATTAAGATCGTGCCGCAGGCAAAGGCACTGGTTATCGAACGTCTTGGTGCATATCAGGCAACATGGAGTGTAGGACTTCATTTTAAACTGCCGATCATTGAACGTGTGGCAAGAAGAGTAGACTTAAAAGAGCAGGTAGTTGATTTTGCACCGCAGCCGGTTATCACAAAGGATAACGTAACCATGCGGATCGATACCGTTGTATTCTACCAGATTACAGATCCGAAGATGTTCTGCTACGGAGTAGCGAACCCGATCATGGCAATCGAGAATCTGACAGCGACCACCCTTCGTAACATTATCGGTGATCTGGAACTTGACCAGACACTGACATCAAGAGAGACGATCAATACGAAGATGCGCGCATCTCTGGATGTGGCAACGGATCCATGGGGAATCAAAGTCAATCGTGTGGAATTGAAAAATATCATTCCACCGGCAGCAATCCAGGATGCAATGGAGAAACAGATGAAAGCAGAACGTGAAAGACGTGAAGCTATTCTCCGTGCAGAAGGTGAAAAGAAATCTACTGTCCTTGTTGCAGAAGGTGAAAAAGAATCTGTGATCCTGAAAGCGGAAGCTGAAAAACAGGCAGCGATCCTCCAGGCAGAAGCAGAAAAAGAAAAGAGGATCAAAGAGGCTGAAGGTGAAGCGGAAGCCATCCTTAAAGTACAGCAGGCAAATGCAGACGGTATCCGTTTCATCCGTGAAGCGGGTGCAGACCAAGCAGTGCTTACGATCAAGAGTCTGGAGGCATTTGAAAAGGCTGCAGACGGCAAGGCAACGAAAATCATCATTCCGTCAGAACTGCAGTCACTTGCGGGGCTTGTAAAGAGCGCTAAAGAAGTGATCAAGGAAGATTAGATTAAAAAAAGAGAGAGGAAAGGTGACAAATAGATGACGGATGTATTGATCCTGGAAGATGAACTGACTTCGCTGCAGGCATTGTCAGAGATTCTTACCACATATTCAGATGATATCCGTGTCCACAAGGCATCTTCCCTGAAAGAAGCAAAAGACCTGCTGGATCAGGAAATCCGGTATGGTCTTTTCCTTTTGGATGTAAATCTAAGCGGCGAGGACCGGGAGGATATCGGTGGAATTTTGTTCGCAAGAGAGATACGGGAGAGGTTTGAATATACTTTTACCCCGATCGTGATGGTGACTGCCATTGGCAATATGGAAATGCAGGCTTACCGGGAGCTGCACTGTTACCAGTACATTATGAAGCCATTTCACAGGGAGCAGGTGGAAGAGGTTGTTCAGAAGGTGCTGGAAAAAGAGAGCAGGGAGAAACCACCGGTGATCGTTGTGAAAAAAGACGGGATCAATTATCAGCTGAAATGCGAGGATATCCGTTATCTGGAAGCGATACCGAGAGGAACAAGACTGCATCTTGTGACGGAGAACTGGGATGTCCCTTATGTGACTCTCAGACAGATGCTGCTTAAGATGCCAAAAGGGATGTTTGCGCAGTGCCATCGGATGTATGCGGTCAATAAAAATGAAGTTGAATATTACGATACCGTCAACCGGATCATCCGGATCAAAAATTGTCCGGATACGGTAGAAATCGGTGTGACTTACAAATCGGTGATCGGAGGACTGTTAAATGGCTGATTGGGTACGCAAATTTCTATATCGTATTTTCTGCGTAATGGCACTTATGGTATCAGTCTATCTGATCGTGGATTTCCTGATCAGTGGTACCTTTGATTACAGGGTGTTTATCATGTTTGTTCTGATGGTGATCGTTGTGATCTGGGGAATTGTGGACTGGAGAAGTAATTATGTACTGATACGCCAGAAGGAAAATGAACTGCGGCTTTATCAGAACTATCTGATTCCGCTGGAAGAACTGGTCAAAGAAATCCGTGCCAAACAGCATGAATTTGACAATCATCTGAATGCAATCCTGAATATGCATCTGACTATCGATAATTATGAAGAACTGGTGGCAAAGCAGTCTGAATACATTACGGAAATCGCCAGAGAAGATGACAGCAGAAAGTATCTCCCGCTTCTGAAAATCAGCGATAAAATCCTGGCAGGGTTTATTTACAGTAAAATTGTCCGTGCACCGGAATATGTCCAGACCGATATCCGGGTATGGAATAAAGAAATCGTATCCGGAATCTCCGAACATCATCTGATCGAGATTGTGGGAACCCTGATCGACAATGCATACGAAGCCTGTACCGAAGAAAAAAATCAGGTACTGATCGAAATTGATTCCCAGAATGATAAGCTTATCTTCACGATAAAGAATCAGGTCGGAAATATAGGACTTGGCGAGATCAGTCATTTCTTTGAAAAAGGATTTTCTACGAAAGAAGATGGAAAAAAGCATGGACTGGGACTTTATAATGCAAAGATGCTTGTGAACCGTTACCACGGAGAAATTACGGTGGGAATAGAAGAAAGGAAATACATCAGTTTTGTGGTGGTTATTTAGGCAGATCGGAATATGGGACGGTCTGCTTTTTTGTAGGTTGTGGTCGGACGCGGACAGAAAACAAATAGAGCAGATTCCTTTGTGCTGACCATTCCGATGAGCCACTTAAGGCGAAAATTGTGTCAGCAAGGGCTTCCACAATTTTTGTGTCTCATCTCCATAGCACAAACATGGAATCCTTATCCATTTGTTTTCTGTCCGCGCCCGGGATTCAGCTCTTTTGGAGCAGGCATGAGGCTTGCAAGCTTTCAAGAACGTAGCTGAGATCTGCCCAAAGAACAACGTAGAGTTTTCATGTCGTGAGATTCAAGTGTATCATTGTCCAATCACAGCCTTAATTTGCGAACCGTATCATTCACATCCATCACAATAACTGAGACATCAGCCACGCATAGACGACTTGATTTTTTTTCTGCCAGTTGAGTGCAATTGCCGCCGCTTCTTTTTCAGTCGGTACAGAAAGGGTCAGATCGATCAGGGGTTCGTGATTTTCAAAGACCTGACAGCGCACGGAATATTCCTCTCCTGCATTTTTCATATAATCCGCTTTTACGGAAACTTCATTTTTCAGATCATACTGTTTTGTCTGTAAAAAGTGGTCAATATCGTCCTGGATTGGCTTTGAGATTTTATCCTGGAAAAGATGAATCGTCCCTTTCCCATCTTCCGTCAGATGGAAAAGAGTGCGGTTGTGAGTGGATTCTTTCAGGATGAGACCACCGTCCGCAAGTTCAGAAAGAGCCTGCTGGAGTTTGAAATAATCGGTATATCCTTTGTCCAGGACAAATTCAGAAATCTGGGAGTTGGTCAGAGGAAAATCAACTTTGTCCAGCATGTATAGAATGATGAGTTTATAAAGTGTAAATGCTTCTGCCATAGGGCTGCCTCCTTAAAATGTAGTATATTCTTTTCCCTGCCAGAGATTCTGCTCTTTTAAATAGCGCTGCATCTGATTGAGTACTAACCGTTTATTGCCGGTCCAGAGCGGTGCGATAAGAAGAGATTTTGGTCCGTCACCGGTCAGACGGTGAATGACAATATCCGGACGGAGCGAAGCGATACATTTTCCGAGCAGATGAAAATAAGAGTTCATATCTGGAATATAAAAAGGTTCCTGCCTGTAAAAATCTGCCAGATCGGTATGCTTCAGAACGTGGAGAAGCTGCAGCTTGATTCCGTCAATCGGAAGAGCGTTCAGATAATGGATGGTTGCGAGCATATCTGCTTCAGATTCTCCCGGAAGAAATAAAATTACGTGGGTGATGATCTGTACCCCAATCGCGTGAAGGGAATGGACCGCCTGCTCAAAGACGGAAAGCGGATAACCACGGCGCATCCAGTTGGCAGTGCGTTCGTGGATCGTTTGAAGTCCAAGCTCTACCCAGACCGGTTTAATGGCATTTAGTTCGGCAAGCAGTGTAAGGATTTCAGGTGAAAGGCAATCCGGACGCGTTGCGATAGATAAAATGCGTACTTCCGGATCAGAAATCGCTTCGGTAAAGATCCGGCGCAGATGACAGGCTGGTGCATAGGTATTGGTATATGCCTGAAAATAGGCGATATAGTTGTGCCCGTTGTATTTGGGGCGGACAAGATCTTTTCCATAGGCAAGCTGGTCGGCAACAGAAAGAGAAGAAGAAGCGGCAAAATCGCCGGATCCACCTTCGCTACAGAAGATACAACCGCGTGTGCCGCAGGTTCCGTCCCGGTTCGGACAGGAGCAGCCTCCGTTTAAAGAAATCTTGTACAGTTTCTCACCGAAATTCTGCTTCAGATAGTAGTCCAGTGCATAGTAGCGCCGTTCTCCCCAGCGCAGGGGATTTTCTTTTTTGCAAGTAAGCCCGCAGGATATTTCCTGCGGGCGATTGCTATCATGAGTTCTTGTATTCATAAGATTAAATCAGAGCTTTGACAGCTTCGCTTACGACCTGTGATACGTGTGGGTCAAAAGCTTCCGGAAGAATATTGTTCTCGTTCAGCTCTTCATCCGGAACAAGTTCTGCGATTGCTTTTGCTGTGGCAAGCTTCATCTCTTCGGTGATCTGGGGTGCACGTCCCTCTAATGCACCTTTAAAGATACCAGGGAAAGCGACAACGTTGTTGACCTGGTTTGGGAAGTCAGAACGTCCGGTTCCGACAACTTTTGCGCCTGCAGCTTTTGCAAGATCCGGCATGATCTCCGGTACCGGGTTTGCCATTGCGAAAAGGATCGCATCCTTATTCATAGAAGCAACCATTTCCTGGGAAACAATGTTCGGGGCAGATACACCGACGAAAATATCAGCACCCTTGAGTGCATCAGCAAGTGTACCGGTCTCATGGTCGAGATTGGTCACTTTGGTCATCTCTTTCTGCATCCAGTTCAGATTCGGTGAATCAGCAGAGATGATTCCATTGATATCACACATAGTGATCTTCGGGAATCCGTAGGTAAGAAGAAGCTTTGTGATTGCAACTCCGGCGCTTCCGGCACCATTCACAACGATCTTACAGTTTTCTTTTTTCTTGCCGGTTACTTTAAGGGCGTTGATGATACCTGCCAGAACGACGATGGCGGTTCCATGTTGGTCATCGTGGAATACAGGAATATCAAGAAGTTCTTTTAAACGGCTCTCAATCTCAAAACAGCGTGGGGCAGAGATATCTTCCAGGTTGATTCCGCCGAAAGCAGGTGCAATATTGACAACTGTCTTAATAATCTCTTCTGTATCCTGAGTGTCCAGGCAGATCGGAACTGCGTTGACTCCGCCGAATTCTTTAAAAAGAACTGCTTTTCCTTCCATAACAGGCATGGCGGCTTTGGCTCCGATGTTACCAAGTCCGAGAACGGCACTACCGTCGGATACTACAGCGATTGTGTTGGCTTTCATCGTGTATTTGTAGGCTGCATTCGGGTCCTTTGCAATGACCTTGCATGGCTCGGCAACGCCTGGTGTATATGCGATTGCGAGGTCTTCACGAGAGTTTACGTGTGACTTTGCAGTAGTTTCAATTTTTCCATTCCATTTTTCATGCATTTCAAGTGCTTGCTCAATTGCTGACATTTTCATACGTCCTCCTTTGATTACAGTTTTGCTGCTCTTTTATGATAACATTCTTCTGATATGAAAGCAAATCAAAAAACTTCTTTCCATTTTGTGCAAAATGTTGTATACTTGGGTTTATCAAAAGCAGATTAGTCAGTTCAGACAAGATTTCCCAATGTTAAAAGTTTAATATTTTTTTGGATAAGAAAAGTAATTGGAATAAAGGAGGAATATAGAACATATGACGAGAGAAAAATATGAGTCCCTGCCTCTTTCTACATTAAAAGAGGTGGCAAAAACGCGCGGACTTCGCGGAATTTCAACGATGAAAAAAGCAGATCTGATCGATCTTATGCTGGAAGAAGATGACAAAGTTTCAATAAAAGAGGCGAAGGAGGAAGTAAAATCCGAAAAAGCCGGAACCGCAGATATTGAACAGCTCGACAGTGGACGTACGGTGAATGGAATTCTGGAAGTCATGGATGGATACGGATTTATCCGTTCCCAGAACTATCTGCCGGGCGAGGAAGATGTATATGTATCACCATCGCAGATCCGCAGATTCAGCCTGAAGACAGGGGATATCCTGACAGGAAATACAAGAGTAAAGACACAGTCTGAAAAATTCAGTGCGCTTCTGTATCTGACCAAGATCAATGGAATGTCTCCGGCAGAAGCAGGACGCAGAATGAACTTTGAAAATATGACACCGATTTTCCCAAATGAACGTCTCAGACTGGAAGCGGGAAAGAGCAGCACTGCAATGCGTGTTATGGATCTGATCTCTCCAATTGGTAAGGGACAGCGAGGCATGATCGTATCACCGCCGAAAGCAGGTAAGACAACTCTGTTGAAGCAGGTGGCGCTTTCTATGAGGAAGAATAATCCGGAGATCCATCTTCTGATCCTTCTGATCGATGAACGTCCGGAAGAAGTAACCGACATCAAAGAAGCCATTGAAGGGGATAATGTGGAAGTTATTTATTCGACCTTTGATGAGCTTCCGGAGCATCATAAACGTGTGTCAGAGATGGTGATCGAGCGTGCAAAACGTCTGGTTGAGCACAAAAAGGACGTTGTGATCCTTTTGGACAGCATTACCCGTCTGGCAAGAGCATACAACCTGGTTGTTCCACCGAGCGGACGAACCCTGTCCGGTGGTCTTGATCCGGCAGCACTTCATATGCCGAAACGTTTCTTTGGGGCAGCGAGAAATATGCGTGAGGGCGGAAGCCTTACTATCCTCGCAACCGCACTTGTAGATACCGGAAGTAAGATGGATGATGTCATCTACGAAGAATTTAAGGGAACCGGTAATATGGAACTGGTGCTTGACCGGAAGCTTTCTGAAAAGAGAATCTTTCCTGCAATCGATATCCCGAAATCCGGAACAAGAAGAGAGGATCTGCTTCTTACGAAAGAGGAGCAGGAAGCAGTGGATATTATGCGCCGTGCATTAAACGGAATGAAGTCAGATGAAGCGGTAGACAGCATTCTGAATATGTTTGACCGCACGAAAAATAACGTAGAATTTGTCCAAATGGTCAAAAAAACAAAGTTTATTTAGAAAATTACTTGCATTTAGAAAAAAACTATGTTATGCTAACATAGCTGTTTAAAGATATTAGCCGCGTGAAAGCGCGTAAAACGAATAAAACAAGAAGAGGTGAAAATCATGAAAGAAGGAATCCATCCAGATTACTATCAGGCAACTGTAACTTGCAACTGTGGGAATACATTCGTAACAGGTTCTACAAGCAAAGAAATCCACGTAGAAATCTGCTCTAAATGTCATCCGTTCTACACAGGACAGCAGAAAGCAACTCAGGCCAGAGGTCGTGTTGACAAGTTTAACAAGAAATACGGAATTCAGTAATAAGAGAATTCAACAGGCTGGGATTGTGAAATCTCAGCCTATTTTGTGTATACGATGAATTAAAAAGGACATAACAGAATATGAAATCTTCGAATATTGGTGGTCAGGCTGTCATCGAAGGCGTGATGATGAAGAATAAAGACCGTTATGCGGTTGCGGTGAGAAAGCCTGACGGAGAGATAGAAGTTACAACAGATACATATAAAAGTGTAGTTGGAAAATATACGGCACTTACGAAGCTACCTTTTGTCAGAGGAATCTTTAATTTTGTTGATTCTCTGGTGCTGGGGATGAAGACTTTGACCTGGTCAGCAAGCTTCTATGAGGAAGAGGAAGAAAAAGAGATGACCGAAGTCGAAGAAAAGAAGCAGGAGCGTACGGAAAAGCTTTTGATGACGCTGACGATGGTTGTATCTTTTGCACTTGCGATCGGTATTTTTATGGTACTTCCGTATTTTTTGTCAGATCTGCTGAAGAAATGGATTTCTTCCTATACAGTTCGGATTATCATTGAGGGAATCATCCGCATTGCGATTTTTGTTGCCTATGTGGGCGGAATTTCGGTAATGAACGATATTAAGCGTTTGTATCGCTATCATGGCGCGGAGCATAAGTGTATCAACTGTATTGAACATGGACTTCCACTGACTGTTGAAAATGTTAGAAAGAGCTCTAAAGAACACAAAAGATGTGGAACCAGCTTCATGCTGTTTGTCATGATCGTGGGAATCGTTCTCTTATTTTTTGTAAGGGTAGAATCTCCGCTGATGAGAGTGATTGTGAGAATTGCACTTCTTCCGGTGATTGCTGGTATTTCTTATGAGTTGATCAAATGGGCAGGAAGCAGTGAAAATCCGGTCGTGTGTATCTTAAGTAAGCCGGGACTTTGGCTGCAGGGGCTTACGACAAAGGAACCGGACGATGAGATGATCGAGGTCGGGATTGCGGCTGTAGAAGCGGTGTTTGACTGGAAAGCGTATTTGAGAGAAAATTTCGGATATAAGGAAGAGGAGTAAAAGCTGTGACCTATCAGGAAGCATATCAGAAAGCCACAGGTGAATTGAAAGCGGCGGGGATTCCGGAGCCGGAAAGTGATTCCTGGATCCTGCTGGAGCATGTGACCGGCATGACAAGGACCAGATATTATGTGGATGGTTTTGAAAGAATGCCGAAAAATGAAGAAGACCGGTTCTTTGAGCTGGTAAGCTGCAGAAAAACCCGGATTCCGGTGCAGCATCTGACCGGGGTTCAGGAATTTATGGGATATGAATTTGCAGTCAATGAACATGTACTTGTGCCAAGACAGGATACTGAGATTCTTGTAGAGGAAGCAGAAAAAAGACTGCTTCTTATGAAAAAGGAAAATCCGGTAAAAGTGCTGGATATGTGTACCGGTTCAGGCTGTATCCCAATCAGCCTGAAACTGAGAAATCCGCAGATTGTCATAGAAGGTGCAGATATTTCAGAAGAAGCTCTGAAAGTGGCTGAAAAAAATGCCAAAAAGCTGGGAGTGAGCGGTAAGTGGATCCAGACTGATATGTTTGAAAATATTACAGGAACATTTGACATGATCACATCGAATCCACCTTATATCCCGACAAAAGTGATCGAAGAGCTGGAAGCAGAGGTACGTCTTCATGACCCGTATGAGGCATTGGACGGAAAAGAGGACGGTCTTTATTTTTACCGGATCCTGGCAGAAAAGGTTCCGGAATATCTGACAGACGGCGGCTGGCTTGTGATGGAGATTGGATATGACCAGAGTGCAGATGTGGAAAAATTGCTGAAAGAGACTGGATTTGAACAGGTTTCAACGCAAAAGGATCTGGCAGGTCTTGACCGTGTGGTATGTGGCGTGTACAATAGGCATAGCAAATAACAGGAGGAAAAGAAATGTTTGATAAATTAGAAGATCTGCTCATTCGTTATGAGGAGATTATGGGTGAGCTTCAGGAACCGGACGTGGTGAATGACCAGTCACGTTTCCGCAAGCTGATGAAAGAACAGAATGATCTGACCCCGATTGTTGAGGCATATAAAGAATATAAAAATTGTAAACAGAACATTGAAGACAGTCTTTCTCTTCTGGAGGAAGAATCCGATGAAGAGATGAAAGAGCTGGCAAAAGAAGAACTCAGTGAGTCTAAGAAGAGAGTCGAAGAGCTGGAACAGGAGCTCAAGATCCTTCTTCTTCCAAAAGACCCGAACGATGACAAGAACGTTATCGTGGAGATCCGTGCAGGTGCAGGTGGAGATGAAGCTGCCCTTTTTGCGGCTGAGATCTACCGTATGTATGTACATTATGCAGATAGCAGACGCTGGAAGACAGAGATGATCTCCCTCAATGAAAACGGAATCGGCGGATTCAAGGAAGTTGTATTTATGATCACAGGACAGGGAGCATATTCCCGTATGAAGTATGAAAGTGGTGTACATCGTGTACAGCGTGTGCCGGAGACAGAAAGCGGCGGACGTATCCATACTTCAACCATTACCGTAGCAGTGATGCCGGAAGCAGAAGAAGTTGACGTTGTGATCGATGAAAAAGATATTCGTATCGATGTTATGCGTGCATCTGGTAACGGTGGTCAGTGTGTCAATACCACAGACTCTGCTGTACGACTGACTCATTATCCGACAGGAATCGTGATCTACAGCCAGACTGAAAAATCACAGCTGCAGAACAAGGAAAAGGCATTCCGTCTTCTGCGTTCCAAGTTATATGAACTGGAACTGGAGAAGCAGCAGTCTGCAGAGGCTGAGGCAAGAAGAAGCCAGATCGGTACCGGAGACCGTTCTGAGAAGATCCGTACTTACAACTTCCCACAGGGACGTGTGACCGATCACAGAATCAAGCTTACGCTTCATAAGCTGGACAGCATTATGAACGGAGATCTGGATGAAATCATTGACAGCCTGATCGCAGCAGACCAGGCAGCAAAGCTGGCATCGATGAATGAGGCAGTATAAGCTGGTAAAATCGATAGAGAAATTAAAGGGAGTATGAAAGCTGGGAGAGAGGCTTTCATACTCCTTTTTGTTTATAGTGACACTTTACAAAGAAAGCAAAGATTCAGAAAATCACAGTATAGATTTTATACTCTAAGTATATTGATTGTTTTCGTGGATTCTTGTAAAATGATTTTGGAGTGATGGGTACAGAAAAGTAGGAGGTGATAATTACCGATGACTAAAGATGAATCGCTCTTAAAGCATAAGGAAAGATACAAAGAGACGATAAAAATCTGACTGTGATGAGCGATATCCTTGCGCGGAATGTTTTTAAAGACAGGAAAGCCTGTGAGTATGTTCTTCGAATTATTATGGATGATGAAGCAAGAATGGACGAGAAGAAAGATGTAGCATATTCTCTCGCTGACAGGAAAATGAGTGTTGAGGATATTTCTGAAATTATAAAAGTAAATATTGAAACTGTCAGAGGATGGCTTGCAGGACGCACTCCTGCTAAAAATAGTAATAGGATACCCTCATACAGGTCAAGAAAACAGAAATGTCCCGTATGGGGGGATTTTTATATACCGAAAAATAAAACAGAGGCGTTGAATGAACATACAACAATTAACTTATATCGTAGAAATCGCAAAATGCAACAGCATTTCCCGCGCGGCAGAGTATCTCTTTGTTTCGCAGCCTGCTCTGTCCCAGCAGATCCGGAATCTGGAAAAGGAATTGGGATACTGCGTATTTCGCAGGACAAGAAAAGGACTGGAGCTTACCGAAAAAGGGAATCTTTTTTACCAAAAAGCGCAAAAAATGCTGGAAGACTGGAGTCGTTTTAAAGAAGAAGTGATTTCGGGAACAGAACATAAAAAATTAAAAATCGGACTTGGTGCCAGAGTCTATTCCAACAGACTGTTTCCAAGGATTGTAGGATATTTTGAGAAGCATCCGGAGCTCGAAGTGACATTTTATACGGAGGCTGGGCTGGATGCATATGCAGCGATCAAGGACGGTTCCCTTGATATGGCACTGGATCGGATGCCGGAAAATGAAATCGGCATGGAGAAATGTATCTGTTTTGCAAAAGAACTGATCCGTGAGAAGCAGTGTATACTGACGGCATCGGATCATCCGCTCGCGCAGAAGAAAAATGCTTCAATCATGGATTGCAGGGAATATACTATGCTCACAGGATTGGAGCATTCGGTGGAAGACCGTCTCCTAAGAAAGACATATGGTGAACAGAATATCACATGGAAGAGGGTCATCCGATCGGATAGTATTGATACAGTGATGAAGATGGTGAAAAGCGGAAGCGGGATCGCGATCGGACCACAGTCCTTTGCAGAATACTATGGGGTTACGGCGGTGCCACTGGTTCCAGCCAGGCAGGACAGTCTTTATTTTGCCTGCCTGAAATCAAAGAAAAAAGAGCCGGAAATCCGGGAATTTCAGAGGTATCTGACTACTCTGGTTTCCAGTGCTTGTCCAGATTAAATCCACGTCCCTGGACTTCCTGTACCTGAGAAACGATGATAAAGCTTTCCGGATCGATCAGGTGGACATTTTTCTCAAGCTGGACAAGCTCACGGTTAGATATGACAGTGAGCACCATATTCAGCTGCTGGTTCAGATAGCCACCCTGAACCGGAATGATGGTTGCACCACGGTCGATCTGTCTGAGTACAAAATTGCGGATTTCATCCGAATGTTTGCTGATGATTTGGACGGCAATCCTTGAAGTACCGCTGACGATCAGCTTATTCATGACAAGTGTATAAATGATCACATACAAAATTGCATAGAGTACTTTGTCAACCGGTTGATAAAGCGCCTGTCCCAGGATGACAAAGAAGTCGATAATATACAGACCGACTGAAACCGGGAAACGGAAATATTTATTCAGGATCAGCGGAGGAACATCAACGCCGCCGGTAGAAGCGCCGGTACGAATGATCATCCCAAGAGAGATTCCGATTCCGATCCCTGCAAAAAGTGTGCAGAGGATCAGGTTGTCCGTCAGAACATAATCTCCAAGGATCTGATTGAAAAATTCCAGTGCGATCGGATACATAAAAGAACTTAAAATTGCAGAAAAAGTATATTTTTTCCCGAGAAAAATATAGGCAAGCACCAGCATGATAATGTTAAAAGCGAGTACCAGCGAGGAAAGCGGGATACCGGTTATGCGTTGCAGGATCAGTCCGATTCCGGTTGTGCCTCCGGCAACAAGGTCGGCGGGTAGAAGAAAAACTCTTGCAGAGAAAGCGTTGAGAATATTTCCCAGACAGATGATGAGAACAGAAGCGATCTGTTCTTTTCTTTTTTCAGTAAGATTCATTGGACAGTACCTCCATAAGTCGATATCTTTAATTTAGGAGAAATGGGAGTAAATGGGAAATACATAATATGAATATCGATATAAGAAAAACTTATATTGTGACTGACACTGTGTCCTTGAAAAAAAATCAAAATATGCTAAAATTGACATAAATGAGAGAACATGAGGAGGTCATTAACAGTTAAAGATAAATTATAAAATCATATAAGTAAATATTGAGTTTTATAAGATATTAGACTAGAATATTATTGAAAGGAGTTGATACTTTGAGTAAATATTATTCTATACACGAATTTTCAAAAATTATAGGCGTATCTGCTCAGACATTACGAAATTGGGATGCAAATGGAAAACTTCATCCGCATCATACTACAGTAAGTGGCTATAGATATTATTCTG
>OKRX01000451.1_pt1 | contig 32237 bp, 28 predicted proteins | sample 1601241 | NCBI WGS metagenome assembly OKRX01 (sample SAMEA3541500, study PRJEB24748) | human gut metagenome | biome: human gut; feature: human-associated habitat; material: faeces | place: China | collected 2012
ATATGACTTTGAGCCAGGAGAAGGACTCTACACAAACATGAACGCCATCCGGCGCGATGAGGAACTTGACAACCTTCATTCCTGCTATGTTGACCAGTGGGACTGGGAGAAAGTTATCCGTAAGGTGGACAGAACAGAAGAGACATTAAAGGCAACCGTACGTCATATCTTTAAAATTATCAAACATATGGAACATGAGGTGTGGTACAAATACCCTCAGGCAGTGAAACATTTGCCGGATGATGTAATATTTATCACGACTCAGGAACTGGAAGACAGATACCCGGACAAAACTCCAAAGGAGCGAGAGAACCTGATTACAAAAGAATATGGCTGTGTATTTCTGATGAAGATTGGAGATAAGCTTGCAAGCGGCGAGCCTCATGACGGACGTGCACCGGATTATGATGACTGGCAGTTGAACGGGGATATTCTGTTCTGGCATGATACATTAGATTGTGCACTTGAAATCTCCAGCATGGGTATCCGAGTAGATGAGAAATCTCTTGCTTCCCAGCTTAAAAAAGCAGGCTGCGAGGACAGACGAGAGCTTCCATACCACAAAATGCTTCTTCACGGAGAACTTCCATACACAATCGGAGGAGGTATTGGACAGTCCAGGCTGTGTATGCTTCTTCTCGACCGTGCTCATGTCGGCGAGGTGCAGGCAAGTCTCTGGCCGGAAGAGATGAGACAGACATGCAGAGAGCATGACATTATCCTTTTATAGATTATAAAAATGTAAACGGATAAATTTCGTTTGCCAGGAGAAAAGGAGATTCCACCAAAAGAACTGGAAGAAATTGAATTGAAATAAATTCAACGGACGTTGACAAACGAAAGATGACTACTTATAATTATAAGTTAGTGAATTTTTGAGGAGGAAATTATGCAGAAATACGGAGTTAACGAATTAAGAAGAATGTTCCTTGAATTCTTTGAAAGCAAGGATCACCTGGCACTTAAAAGTTTTTCACTGGTGCCACATAACGATAAAAGTTTATTGTTGATCAATTCCGGTATGGCACCAATGAAGCCATACTTTACAGGACAGGAGATCCCGCCGAGAAGAAGAGTGACAACCTGTCAGAAGTGTATCCGTACAGGAGATATCGAGAATGTAGGTAAGACAGCTCGTCATGGTACATTTTTCGAGATGCTTGGTAACTTTTCTTTTGGAGATTATTTCAAGACAGAGGCAATCCACTGGACATGGGAGTTCCTTACAGAGGTTGTAGGACTTGATCCGGAGAGATTATATCCTTCTGTATATGAGAATGACGATGAAGCATGGGAAATCTGGAATAAAGAAATTGGTGTCCCGGCAGAGCGTATCTTCCGTTTCGGAAAAGAAGATAACTTCTGGGAGCATGGTTCAGGTCCTTGTGGTCCATGTTCAGAAGTTTATTATGACCGTGGTGAAAAATATGGCTGTGGAAAACCAGGCTGTACAGTAGGTTGCGAATGTGACCGTTATATGGAAATCTGGAATGATGTATTTTCACAGTTCAACAATGACGGACATGGAAACTATTCTGACCTGGCTCAGAAGAACATTGATACAGGTATGGGACTGGAGCGTCTTGCATGTGTCGTACAGGATGTAGACTCCATGTTTGATATTGATACAATGAAAGCATTGCGTGACCATGTATGCGCTATGTCAGGAAAGCATTATGGCATCGACCACGAGACAGATGTTTCTCTTCGTGTCGTAACAGATCATATCCGCTCTGTTACATTTATGATTTCAGACGGAATTATGCCATCTAACAGTGGCCGTGGTTATGTACTCCGCCGTCTGCTCCGCCGTGCTTGCCGTCACGGAAGACTTCTCGGTATCGAGGGAGCTTTCCTTGTAGAGCTTGCACAGACTGTTATTGATGGTTCAAAAGACGGATATCCGGAGCTTGAAGAGAAGAAAGACTTTATCTTCAACGTGATTGCAAAAGAAGAGGCTCAGTTCAATAAGACAATTGATCAGGGACTTTCTATTCTTGCAGATATGGAAGAAGAGATGAAGAAAAATGGTGAGACAGTTCTTTCCGGAGAAAATGCATTTAAACTTTATGATACTTATGGATTCCCAATTGATCTGACAAGCGAGATTCTGGAAGAGAAGGGCCTGACTTATGATAAGGAAGGATTTGAAAAAGCTCAGAAAGAGCAGCGTGCGAAATCAGAGGGAACATTTGGTACTCACAGCTACACTGGAAAAGACGCTACAGTTTATGATGAACTGGAAGCAGAGCTTGCAACAGAATTCGTAGGATACGAGAATCTTGTATGTGATGCAAAAGTGACAGCACTTACAAGCGAAGAGGAGATTGTAGACGCATTATCCGATGGCGAGAAAGGTACAATTATTGTTGACAAGACTACATTCTATGGAACAATGGGTGGTCAGGAAGGTGACATCGGTACCATTAAAACTGCTGATGGAGAGTTCGTAGTAGAGAATACAATTCATCTTGCTGGAACAAAGATCGGGCATGTGGGATATGTAAGCCATGGAATGATCAAAGTTGGTGATACAGTATCTATGGAAGTAGATAAAGAGAACCGTAATCTGTCAGCAAGAAACCACAGTGCAACACATCTTCTTCAGGCAGCTCTCCGCCAGGTACTTGGAACACATGTTGAGCAGGCAGGTTCTTATGTAGATGCTGAGAGACTTCGTTTTGACTTTACACATTTCTCAGCATTGACAAAAGAAGAGTTAAAGCAGGTAGAAAATATTGTAAACGAAAAGATTGCAGAATGCTTACCGGTCGTAGCTAAGAATATGCCGATTGAGGAAGCAAGAAAGACAGGAGCCGCAGCTCTTTTCGGTGAGAAATACGGTGATGTTGTCCGTGTTGTAAGCATGGGAGACTTTTCAGTAGAATTCTGTGGAGGTACTCACGTATCGAATACAGGAGTGATCAGCGCACTTAAGATTATTTCTGAGACAGGTGTTGCAGCAGGAGTCAGACGTATTGAGGCTCTGACTTCAAAGGGACTTCTGAAATATTATGATGATATGGAAAAGAAACTTCAAGAGGCAGCAGCTCTTGTGAAAGCAACTCCAAACCAGTTATCCGATAAGATCCGTCATCTTCAGGCTGAGAATAAAGAGCTTCACAGTGAGCTTGAGAGCATGAAGAGTAAGATGGCAAAAGAGGCAATGGGAGATGTATCTGATCAGGTTACAGAAGTAAAAGGTGTAAAACTTATTGCTGCAAAAGTAGATGATGTAGATTTGAATGGTCTTCGTGATCTTGGAGATCAGTTGAAAGAAAAACTTGGTGAAGGTGTGATCGTTCTTGCATCCGCGGCAGGTGGAAAAGTAAGCCTTGTTGCAATGGCAACAGATGAGGCTGTGAAGAAAGGTGCTCATGCCGGAAATCTGATCAAAGGCATTGCCGGCCTTGTTGGAGGAGGCGGCGGTGGACGTCCGAATATGGCACAGGCTGGAGGAAAGAATCCAGACGGAATTGACGCTGCAATTGCAAAAGTAAGTGAAGTCCTGGAGAGCCAGTTATAGACATTTGATCAGACTTTTCAGGGGTAGTTTATGGAGCAAAAACAAGAACAGAAACAAGAGTTAAAAAAGAATTTGGGCGCAGTGACAGCGATGGCAACCGTTGTCGGAAGCGTTATCGGGTCTGGGGTTTTCTTTAAACCCCAGGCTATTTATACAGCGACAGGCGGTGCTCCTGGACTTGGAATGTACGCCTGGCTGATTACCGGAATTGTAAGTATCGCGGCAGCATTGACATTTTCAGAAGTTGCGATTATGATTCCGAAAACAGGTGGAATCGTAGCCTATCTGGAAGAAATTTATAATCCGACGATTGGATTTTTGGCAGGCTGGGTACAAATCCTATTATTTTATCCGGCCATGATATCTGCCCTTGCAGTGGCAGGAGGTCAGCAGATGGCATTTTTTATCGGAGACGGGTATGTTGCTCCGGTTGCAGTTGCCATGATTATCATTATCATCTTTCTGAACTGTATGGGATCTAAGATAGGCGGCAGTGTACAGGTCATTTTTACAGTCTGCAAGATGATTCCGTTGATTCTTTTGATGATTTTCGGGTTTGTGCGCGGAGCAGGAACGAATCCAGTCTTTACTCCGATGGTAGGCGAAGGATTAAGTCCGATGGTTGTCCTTGGTCAGCTTATGATCGCGATTTTATTTGCATTCGAAGGCTGGACCAATGTAGGAGCAATTGCTGGAGAGATGAAAAATCCGGGAAAGGATCTTCCTGTTGCCATTGTTGGCGGAGTATCATTGATCATGGCAGTTTACTTTATCATTAATCTTGCATATCTGTGGGTACTTCCGGCATCCGAACTTGCAACACTGACTGCACCGGCATCTGCCGTAGCAGTGAAGATTTTCGGAAAGCTTGGAGGACAGATTGTAGCAATCGGAATTATTGTTTCCGTATTCGGAAGCTGTAACGGATTTATACTTTCCGGTTCCCGTGTGGCATATTCTCTTGCGGCAGAAGGGAAATTTCCATTCTACAAGACATTTGCAAAATTGAATGGAGCACAGGTCCCGGCAAATGCAATTATTCTTGTCGGAGGCATCGGTGCATTTTATGCGTTAAGTGGTCAGTTCAATCTTCTGACAGACCTGGCGGTATTTTCAAGCTGGACATTCTACACACTGACATTTATCGGTGTGATCAAACTCAGAAAAGACCGTCCGAATGCAGTGAGAACCTATAAAGTGCCGTTATATCCTATTGTTCCGCTCATTGCGATTGCCAGCGGAATCTTTGTTATTATCAATCAGATTTTTCTGGCAGGGCACAGATCGACCATAATTTCCATTGCCAGCATAATTGTTATGCTGCTTGGACTGCCGGCATATATGATAATTAAAAAAAGATTGTAAAAACATATTGACGTAACGTAAATTTATGATATAATCGTATGTGTGCAAAAAATATACCCGAACAGTCGTATAATGCACAATATAGGACTGGAGGGGAGGTTAGGTGTGAGACTATGTCAAATGTAATCGTTAAAGAAAACGAATCGTTAGATAGCGCTTTACGCAGATTCAAAAGAAACTGTGCAAAGGCTGGTATTCAGCAGGAAATTCGTAAAAGAGAACATTACGAAAAACCAAGCGTAAGACGCAAAAAGAAATCTGAAGCTGCTAGAAAACGTAAGTATAACTAATATGTGCAGAAATAGAGTGTCGTATGACACTCTATTTTTTATACCTGTGTATGTCGGAAAAGTTCATGATAAAAATATTTAAAAAAATTTTCAAAAAACATATTGACGTATCAAAAACACAGGTATATACTGTGAATCGTTGAAAGGCAAAGGCGCCATACCCGTTTGGGTGTGGTGCCTTTTTTCGTTCTAATGACAGAGTGATAAAAGGATAGGAAAACGAACGAGATCATAATTCAACAAATTCGAAAATGAATGAAAGTGAGGAGTTTTATTATGAGATTAAAGGATACGGGACTTACAGCACAAGAGTTGAAGGACATGGTCAATAAGTATATGGTGGAGACTTATGAAAGATATGATTTCATTGCAGAGAGAGCAGAGGGCATGTATTTGTATGATGAAGAGGGAAATGCATATCTTGATTTCTACGGTGGAGTTGCCGTTAACAGCTGTGGTAACAGAAATCCAAAAGTCATTGCAGCAATCAAGGATCAGTTAGATGATATCATGCATACATTTAACTACCCATACACAATTCCACAGGCATTACTGGCTAAGAAGATCTGTGATACGATTGGAATGGATAAGATCTTTTATCAGAACTCCGGAACAGAAGCCAATGAGTGCATGATCAAGATGGCAAGAAAATACGGTGTGGATAACTTTGGACCGGAAAGATATCACATCATTACAGCAAAACATGGTTTCCATGGAAGAACATACGGAGCAATGTCTGCAACAGGACAGCCGGACAATGCCATCCAGATGGGATTCAAACCAATGCTTCCGGGATTCGATTATGCAGAATATAATAACCTTGAAGATTTCAAATCTAAGGTAACAGAGAATACGATCGCAATCATGATTGAGCCTGTACAGGGTGAAGGTGGTGTGCATCCTGCAACACAGGAATTCATTGAAGGACTTCGTAAATTATGTGATGAAAAAGATATGTTACTCCTGTTTGATGAGGTTCAGACAGGATGGGGACGTACCGGAGCACCGATGGCATACATGGGATATGGCGTGAAACCAGATGCAGTGTCCATGGCAAAAGCAGTCGGAGGCGGAATGCCATTAGCAGCATGCTGTGCAACAGAGAAAGTAGCAAAAGAATTTACGGCAGGAACACATGGTTCTACATATGGCGGACACTGTGTAACATGTGCAGCAGGTCTTGCATCTGTAACAGAAATTCTTGATAATAACTTAAGTGAAAATGCAAAAGAAATGGGAGAATACATGAAACAGGAACTTGCAAAACTCCCGCATGTGAAAGAAGCAAGAGGACGTGGATTGCTGGTCGGATGCGAATATGATATTCCGATCGCTGTAGAGGTAAAACACGGATGCCTTGACAGAATGGCACTGATCACAGCAATCGGAGACAGTGTAAACCGTATGATCCCGCCACTTATCGTAACAAAGAAACAGATTGATGAGTTGATGTTGATCATGAGAGCGTCTATCGAAGATGCAGCTGCAAAATACTAATTCAGACAATACCACAATTTTGATTCATAAACTACCTTTAAAAAGAGGCTGCCGGCAATTATGCTGGCAGCCTCTTACGTATTATGCTTCTTCTTCATCGGGAACGGGTTCGGGAACCTCTGTATCCCCGTTGTATTCAATGTCCGGAAGTAGTTCAAAATAAAAATCCTGATATTCTTTTGAAAGCGCCTGGATAATCTCTTTCTGCACAGATTTGAATTTGGAAATAGAAATCATATCACGGTTCATGGTGATATACACGCTGATCCATAATTTTCGTCCGGTACGCAGGATATCATAATATAATTTTGTGTCCCCGTATGTGGCAAGAATCGGAGATACGATATCTTTGATCTCCTGGACCGTTTCTTCCTCCGGAGGGAGTAAGAACAGGTCCCGAAGTCCCGTGATCACGGTTTTTATCGGAACCGGAAGCATAAAAAGGGACAGGATGATCGCCAGTATCGGATCGAGATAAGGAATCAAAGGCTGGAACCATTCTCCGGTTATGATCTGCGGCAGAAAGAATGCGATGCACATACCAAATGATGCAACAGAGTCGATCTGCCATTCCTGGATCTCCATGATCACGATCGGTGAAGTCAGTTTACTGTTCATCCTGCGAAGCAGGAAGATCACAGCAATACTGACTAAGGTGGCACTCATTTCAAAATACGCAACCATGGAAAAGTTGACATGCTGGCCGCCGTGGAAGATGATCTGGATGTTGTTAATGATCAGTCCGACGGTAACAGCAATCATGATCGCACCTTTTACAACAACAAATAAGGATTCAATCTGCTGGTAACCAAATGGGTGGCTTTCGCTGGACGGCTTGTACATCAGCGGAACCAGTGAAAGTGACACGAATACCATCAGAATCTCGACGCCGTCATAGACACTGTCCAGAAGGACGGCCTGCGACCTTGTGATGACCGCCATAACGATCTCCAGGATTACGAAAATCGTACTTCCTGTGATGGAGATACGGAGTGCGGATTTTTCGTATTTCTGTTTATTCCGGCTAGAATGCATAATGTATCTTCTCCTTTGGCAAAATGGAATCAAGTTCATGGTAGAGTCGTGCGATCGGAAGGCCGACTACATTATTATAATCACCTTCGATCCCTTTTACGTGGATGGCAAATGCGCCCTGGATGCCGTAAGCGCCGGCTTTGTCAAGAGAATCACCGCTGTCAACATAAGTAAGAAGATCCTCTTTTGTGACTGGATAAAATGTAACATCCGTTTTTTCGTAAAATGTATGTAGGATCTGCTTCCCGCTGATATGTCCTGCGAATGTGACTCCGGTATAGACTTGATGTGTGCGGTCCGCGAGCATGGAAAGCATATCAAAGGCTTCCTCGTTATCAGCCGGTTTTCCGAGAATCTCACCGCGATAAGATACAATGGTGTCGGCACCGATCACGATACAGTCTTCTGTCTGATATGCAGGATTATCTTTTATCCGTGATTTGTATACATCAAGAGCTTTTTGATGTGCCAGTTCCATCACGACATCGGATGGAATATCTTTTGTAATCTTTTCTTTAACTGCAGACGGGATAACATCAAAAGAAAATCCTGCCTGGGTAAGCAGCTCCTGCCGTCTGGGAGAAGCTGAGGCTAATACGTATTTCATGACTTTTTCTCCTTGTGACTTTTTAGATATAAAGGTGTCAGAGGCAGAGATCCCCCGACAACATCAATTATAGTATAGCATAAAATGAAAAAAACAGAAATTTATAAGAAATAAATTTGTAATGTAAAAATTGCAATCGCTGTGCAGATTCGATATAATGTTAACAAGTATAAGTATCAGAAACGGAGGTTTAGTGTTATGTATATCAGTGAAATAAGGACAAAAGCACCGGCAGACGAGAGAATGCCGTTAGAGCGTAAATTCTACGATACATTGGAAAAATTAAAAATCCCATATGAACAGGTAGACAATGATCCGGCATCTTCTATGGAAGAATGTGCGGAAGTAGACAAGGCGATCGGAACGGAGATACGGAAGAATGTGTTCCTATGTAATCAGAAGAAGACGACATTCTTCTTGCTGGTGATGCCGGCCGATAAAGCGTTTGACACGTCTTCTTTCAGTAAGAAGCTGGGTGTATCCCATATGTCATTCGCACCACCGGAGAAGATGCTGGAACATCTTGGTACAATACCGGGATCTGCAAGTGTTGCGGGACTTCTGACGGATGAAGATGATTATGTGCAGGTGATCATAGATAAGGAAGTTGCAGAGGCAGAATGGTTCGGATGCAATCCGGGGATCAATACCAGCCATTTGAAATTCAAGACAAAAGATCTGCTTCAGAAATATCTTCCGGCGATTCATCACAGAGCAAGGATTGTGGATCTGTAGAGTGCAGAAAAAACGCAAAAGCAGACTTCTAAAAGAAAGAGAAGAAAATAAAAAGGAATAGTAGCAGTTACAAAAATATGAAGACATCAGAAGATTTAAAACAGATATTGGAACGCATTGATCACAAGGGATATCCGGCATATAAGGATACAAGAGGCGTATACCAGTTTGGAACATATATACTGGGAATTGATCATGTACAGGGAGATCCGTTTGCAGCACCGTCCAGGTTACATATACAGGTGGCCGGAAGAGCAGTACGGATTCCGAAAGAACTATATGACAGCAAACATAAAAAGACGGCGGTGGCAGATTATCTGCTGCGAAATTTTGCAAAGCAGCTGGAACGGCATTCGTTTCAGGCACATGGTTCCGGAAAAAGCGGAATTATTCAGGTGACGAGATGTGGTCAGGAAGTGCTGGAACGTACGGCGTGTGAGATAGATGAAAAGACAGGGGATGTGACTGTCCGCTTTGAAGTCGGATTTCCGGCAAGAGGACGTACGATACAGGCAGGAGAGCTGGTTAAAATTCTTTATCAATATCTCCCGGCATGTGTGGAAAAAGCATTATATTATAAAAATATGGACCGCAATGCAGTAAAGCAAGCAGCAGAACTTTCCGTGGATCAGGAATATATCCGTGAACAGTTGAAAAAAGAAGGACTGGTCGCATTTGTTGCTGACGGATCTATACTTCCGAGAGAATCGGGGGTTTCCCAGAGACCGATGAAGGATGCGGTACCGTTTGCTTCACCGGATTCTATGAGAATTACTATGAAGCTTCCATATAAAGGTATGCTTACCGGAATGGGGATCCGAAAGGGGGTTACCTTGATCGTAGGTGGCGGCTACCATGGCAAATCTACACTTTTGAAAGCATTAGAAAGTGGTGTATATCCACATGTTGCGGGAGACGGAAGAGAATATGTGGTCACGGATGATACGGCAATGAAGATCCGTGCGGAAGACGGAAGAAGTATCCGGCATACAGATATTTCCATGTTTATCAATGATCTGCCAAATGGAAAAGATACTTATGCGTTCGATACAGAAGATGCGAGCGGAAGTACATCACAGGCGGCAAATGTCATAGAAAGCATGGAAGCGGGAACACAGGTGTTCCTGATTGATGAAGATACAAGCGCAACGAACTTTATGGTCAGGGATGAACTGATGCAGCAGGTGATCCACCGTGATATGGAGCCGATCACACCATTTATTGAGCGAGTGAGGGAGCTTTATCGGGAATATGGAATATCGACCGTGCTGGTAGCGGGAAGTTCCGGATCCTATTTCCAGATTGCGGATCAGATCGTTCAGATGGATAAGTATGTTCCGAAAGAAATTACGGAACTTGCAAAGAAAGCAGCTGCAGACTATCCGGTATTGAAGTTCCCGGAAGAAAAGCCAAAAGAGCCATCCTATGACCGGAAAGTACGCAGAAATCCGGGTATTCGACAGAAAGGCAGAGTAAAATTGAAAACAATGGGGCGTGATGCAATCATGATCGGTCATGAGACGATCGATCTGCGGTATGTGGAACAGCTCGTGGACAGTGAACAGTTGAATACGCTGGGGCAGATTGTGCGCTTTCTGGAAGAGGAGATATTTGATGGAAAGAAGACGCTTGGACAGGCTGTGGAACAGGCGGAGAAGCTGTTGGATAAAAAGGGGCCTGCCGGGGGATGTGAAGGAAACATTGTACCGGGCAATCTTGCAAGACCGCGTATACAGGAGATTTATGCCTGTATGAACCGTTACAGAAAGCTTGGAACAGACAGGAAAGAGAGGGGATAGAATATGAGAGTCATTGCCGGAAGTGCAAGAAGAACACAGTTAAAGACGTTAGAAGGCATGGATACCAGACCGACGACAGACAGAATCAAGGAGACATTGTTTAACATGATCGCTCCATATTTATATGACAGCATCTTTCTGGATCTGTTTGCCGGAAGCGGCGGGATCGGGATTGAAGCGCTGAGCAGGGGGGCAATGGAAGCTGTATTTGTAGAGAAAAATCCAAAAGCTATGGCATGCGTCAGAGAGAACCTTCAGAAGACACATTTTGAAAGAAAAGGGATGACCATGCAGATGGATGTGATGACAGCTCTCTATAAATTAGAGGGAGAAAAGCAGTTCGATTATATATTTATGGATCCACCGTATAATCATGAATTAGAAAAAAGCGTGCTGACTTATCTTGCGGAATCATCGCTTTTGTCAGAGGAAGGAATCATCATTGTAGAAGCTTCCAAAGAGACAGAATTTGATTACGCGGAAGATCTCGGATATCACATCATCAAAGAAAAAGAATATAAAACAAACAAGCATGTATTTTTGGAACCTGCGGGAAGGAAAGAAATATGTTAACTGGAATCTATCCGGGAAGCTTTGACCCGGTTACATACGGACATCTGGATATCATCAGAAGATCTGCCGGAATGGTGGATAAACTGATAGTCGGAGTGTTGAATAATAAAGCAAAAACCCCGTTGTTTTCCGTAGAAGAACGTGTTAAAATGTTAGAGGAAGTAACGAAAGACATAGCAAATGTTAAGATTATTCCATTTGAAGGACTGCTGGTGGATTTTGCCCATAAGCTGGATGCGAAGATTGTAATAAGGGGACTGCGGGCAATCACCGATTTTGAATATGAATTACAGATGGCGCAGACAAATCATAAGCTTGCGTCGGATGTTGAGACAGTTTTTCTGACAACGAATCTGCAGTATTCATATTTAAGCTCTACTACAGTGAAAGAAGTAGCGGCCTTCGGAGGAGATATATCCCAATTTGTGCCGGAATACATAGAGCAGAAAGTCTGGGAGAAAATGAAACATAGAAGGAGAGTGTAAATATTATGAGCAGCCGTATTGAGCAGATCATAGAGGAAATTGAAGAGTATATCGACAGCTGTAAATTCCAGCCGTTGTCGACAACAAAAATAATTGTAAATAAAGATCAGATGGACGAACTGTTAAGAGAGCTTCGTATGAAAACACCGGATGAGATCAAGCGTTACCAGAAGATCATTGCGAACAAGGATGCGATTCTGGCTGATGCACAGGCAAAAGCAGACGGCATGATCCAGGAAGCACAGATTCAGACAAATGAGCTGGTAAGTGAGCATGAGATTATGCAGCAGGCATATGCACAGGCAAACGAGATCGTAACCGCAGCAACTGCACAGGCACAGCAGATACTGGACAATGCAACGAACGATGCAAACCAGATCCGTGTCGGAGCCATTCATTATACAGATGATCTCCTTTCTCAGGCGGAGAGTGCGATCGGACGCACACTGGATACATATACATCGAAGTATGACAGTCTTGTAAATTCTCTTCAGGAATGTTACGACATGGTACGTAACAACAGAGCAGAGCTTGATGTTCCGCCGGAGACAGAACAGAATGTACAGCAGGAGTATCCGCAGGATCAATATCCGGCAGAAGAATATCCGCAGGATACTTATGAACAGGATACTTACGGACAGGATGATTATCTGGATGATGGAAATTCATATCCGGATGATATGCCGATTTCTGATTATGATATTCAGGAAGACGATACATTGGATTAAGATACAATCAAATAGCATATATGTAAGCGGAGATAAGAAGACTGGTTACCAATGCGGTGACCAGTTTTGCTGTTATATAGGGAAGAATCGGTAATTGGCTGCTGGAGATCATGGAATATGTTTGGGCGATGCAACACCATCCGCCGAAAGAGGTCAGGAAAGCGCAGAGGATAATCTTCTCAGTTGTATATAACGCAGATGAAAAGAGCAGTCTGATTCCGGTGCTGATCTCCAGACTGGAATACAGAAGAAGCGAAAAGATAGTGTTTGGAAGAACCGAAGCAAGCAGTTGTATCAGGACAGAGAACATCATCATATATCCTCCGACTTTTGTGACAGATTCGAATGCATTCAAGATACAACGGTCAAGAAAGCTGTCAGAGATACTTTCAGATGGATTGGAGAAAGAACCGGGTGTTACCTGTGGAAAGGAACAAGAGGATTCTGGCAGGCGGTAGAAGAGGCGGAAGATAAAACTCAACATAAGCGGTGTAAATGTAAGAATCAGGAAAAAAGGAATGCAAAGATTACGTTCCTTCATATTTTGGGCCACTACATAGCTTAAGATAAAAGCAGGGCTTGTATTGTTGCAGAAAGATAAAAGGTAAGAGGCTTCCGAACGCGAGATTTTATTGACATTCAGAAGATCAGAGGTGGTCTTCGCACCCATCGGATATCCACATAAGAATCCGGTGAGTACTGCGAATGTGCCATAATAAGAGGTGCCGAGAAGCGGACATAAAAAAGTGGATGTGATACGGCAGATCCAGTGAAGTGCAGGTGTGCAGATCAGAACATTGATCAGTATCATATAAGGAAGCAATGTGGGAAGGACATGCCGGAACCACAGAACAAGTCCGTAACTGGCACCGGTAAAGACTGTCTGCGGAAATGACAGCATGCTAAAAAACAGAATCAATATCGGAATGGTAAGGGCAGGATGTCTGGACATGTGATCACCCGGAGAACCTTGTTAATTCATTGTATGGATAAGGTTGATTTTTTATGAAGACTGTTAGATAATAGATATCAGTGTAACATAGGAGGAATGTAGGAAAATGGCAGTATTAAATGAATTAGAACCGAAAGAAGTCTTTCGCTTTTTTGAAGAAATAAGTGCAATCCCGAGAGGAAGCCGCGATACAAAGCGCATCAGTGATTATCTGGTCGCATTTGCAAAAGAAAGAGACTTGAAAGTGATTCAGGACGAAGTGAATAATGTAATCATATTTCAGCCAGGAACACCCGGATATGAGGAAAGCGAACCTGTAATCTTGCAGGGGCATATGGATATGGTATGTGAAAAGACATCGGAATCCACACATGATTTTGAAAATGACGGATTGGAATTGTATGTGGAAGATGGATTTTTAAAGGCAAAAGATACCACTCTTGGGGGAGATGACGGAGTTGCTGTCGCAATGGCACTTGCACTGCTGGATAGCAGAGAGATTCCACATCCGCCAATTGAGGCAGTATTTACCGTGGACGAAGAACTTGGAATGGAAGGTGCGGAAGCTATCGACCTGACTGTACTAAAAGGGAAAAAACTCATCAATCTGGATTCAGAAGAAGAGAAGACCCTGACGGTTGGATGTGCGGGCGGAGTCCGCTATCAGGGACTGATTCCGGTAGAAAAAGAGACGGCATCCGGTGATGAGATCAAGATTACCATCCAGGGACTTCTTGGAGGACATTCCGGAGAAGAAATCCACAGACAGCGTGGCAATGCAAATAAGATGATGGCACGTCTGTTGTATCACATTGCAGAAGAAAAGAGTTACCGCTTAAGTGAGATTTACGGCGGCTCTAAAGACAACGTGATCGCAATGGAAGCACATGCATCTCTCGTAGCAGCACCGGAAGATACCGAACAGATACTGGCCATGATCCGGAATATGGAGGATATATGGAATGCGGAATTCATGGGAGAAGAACCTGGTCTGACAGTAAAAACAGAAACAGAAAAAAATACAGATACAGTAGTGTTCTCAAAAGATACTACGCAAAAAGTAGTAGGGTATCTGAAGGCGAGTCCAAATGGATTAAAAGAATACAGCCGTAAGGTTGCCGGCGCAACAGAAACTTCCTTAAATCTTGGTGTTGTATCTATGAAAGAAAACGGTGTGGAAGCTGCTTTCCTGATCAGAAGCGCCGTGGACAGCAGAAAGCAGCAGGTATTGGAAGAAGTCGATGCTGTGACAAAAGCGTTCGGAGGAACAGGAACAATTTCCAGTGCATATCAGGCATGGCAATACAAACCAAAGTCAGAGCTCCGTCCGGTCATGATAGAAGCATATAAAGAAATCTACGGAAAAGAACCGGAGATATGCATTATCCATGGCGGACTGGAGTGCGGAATCTTTCTTGGAAAACGGCCGGATCTGGATTGTGTATCTTGCGGACCGGATGTTCTGGATATTCATTCATATAATGAACGTCTGGATATTGCATCTACGCAGAGAAGCTGGGAATTCCTGAAACTGGTACTTAAGAACTGCAAATAACAGGAAATAATAACAACATTCATAATGACGACAGTAAGACAGTCAGAACAAGAAAAAGATGACGGAGGATAAATATATGGAACTGCCAGCAGCATTTGAGGAGAAGATGCGGGCACTTCTGCAAGAAGAGTTCGACGACTATATTGCTTGCTATAAAGAACCAAGATACTATGGCATGCGTGTAAATACAGGTAAGATATCTGTGGAAGAATTTGAAAAGATATGTCCGTTTGAGATTAAAAAAATTCCATGGATCGAAAATGGTTTCTATTATGACGGGGACAAAGTGTCTCCTGCAAAGCATCCGTACTATTTTGCCGGTCTTTATTATCTTCAGGAGCCAAGTGCCATGACACCTGCGAACCGCCTTCCGGTAGAACCGGGAGACAAGGTTCTGGATGTATGTGCAGCTCCGGGAGGAAAAGCGACGGAATTAGGAGCAAAATTACAGGGAGAGGGAGTGCTGATCGCTAACGATATCAGCAGCTCAAGGGCAAAGGGCCTGCTTAAGAATATAGAGGTATTCGGAATCGGGAACGTCCTTGTATTGAGTGAGGAACCGGGACGTCTGGAGAATTATTTTACGGAATATTTTGACAAGATCCTGATCGATGCACCGTGTTCCGGAGAGGGAATGTTCCGGAAAGATAAAAAGATGGTAAAAGCATGGGAAGAACATGGACCGGAATTCTTCAGCAATCTGCAGCGGAATATCATTCTGCAGGCAGCAAGAATGTTAAAGCCGGGTGGCCTTATGCTATATTCGACGTGTACATTTGACCCGGGTGAAAATGAGCGTATCATTGAACATCTGAAGAAAGAATATCCTGAATTCCATGTGCTTCCGATGGAAAGTTATGAGGGATTCTGTCCGGGAATACCGGAAGTGACAGAGGAAAAAGACGAAGAACTGAAAAAGACAGTCCGCATTTTCCCACATAAGATGAAAGGAGAAGGCCATTATGTAGCCCTTCTGCAAAAGGGTGAACCACTGCCTGCAAAAGAACTGAAAACAAAAAAGAAGGCGGGAAAGATTCCGGCCGACCTGGAAGAGTTTATGAAGCAGGTAACCTGGAAACTGGACGGTTCCAGACTGGATATCCATGGTGAGCGCATTTACTATATGCCGGAGGGACTTCCGGATGTGAGAGGAATCCGTTTCTTAAGAACCGGACTGCTGCTTGGAGAACTGAAGAAGAACCGTTTTGAACCAAGCCAGGCATTTGCTATGTGTCTGAAGAAAGACGAATATGCACAGATCATTGATCTCCCGTGTGAAGATGAACGAGTCAGACGATACCTGAAAGGGGAGACACTGGATGTGGACGATCTGACGGAGAGAAAAGCAAAAGGCTGGTATCTTGTATGTGTGGATGGGTTCCCGCTTGGATGGGGGAAGGTATCCAATGGTACATTGAAGAACAAATATCTGCCGGGATGGAGGCTGTGTTAAGATGATGCGTCTGGATAAATATCTGGCAGAGATGGGTGTGGGAACCCGCCAGGAGGTAAAAAAGCAGATCCGTCAGGGAAAAGCAGCAGTTAACGGAACAGTGGTAAAAGCAGCAGATACAAAGATTGATGAGACCAGTGATGAAGTGACGATCTGTGGCCGGAACATATCTTATGTATCGTATGAATATTATATGCTGAATAAACCGGCCGGCGTGGTATCGGCAACTGAAGACCGGAGAGATACTACAGTGATCGATCTGATCAAAGAGAAGAAACGAAAGGATCTTTTCCCGGTCGGACGATTGGACAAAGATACGGAAGGATTACTTCTGATCACGAATGATGGAGATCTGGCACACCGTCTGCTGGCACCGAAAAAGCATGTGGATAAAGTCTATTATGCAAAAATAGATGGAATGGTTACAGAAGAGGATGTAAAGCGGTTCGCAGAAGGAATCGATATCGGCGCAGAGGAAGAAGAGATGACAAGACCTGCAAAACTTGACATTATGAGGAGCGCGGAAGAATCTGAGATCCGCCTTACGATCCATGAAGGAAAGTTCCATCAGGTGAAGAGGATGTTCCTTGCAGTGGGTAAAGAAGTTACTTATCTGAAGCGAGAACGCATGGGAACCCTGTGCCTGGATGAAAATCTGAAGCCCGGAGAATACCGGCTGCTGACAGAAGAGGAGATAGAGAATGTCAGAAAATAAATTTTTACCGATTTGCAAAAAGGATATGGAAGAACGGGGATGGGAACAGCTGGATTTTGTCTATATTTCCGGAGATGCTTATGTAGACCATCCGTCTTTCGGACATGCGATCATTACGAGACTTCTGGAAGCACATGGATTTAAAGTCGGTATTATTGCGCAGCCGGACTGGAAAGATAAGAACAGCATTACGATCCTTGGAGAACCGAGACTGGGATTCCTTGTTTCTGCGGGAAATATGGATTCGATGGTGAATCATTATTCCGTGTCGAAAAAGCATCGCAGAACGGATGCTTATACGCCGGGAGGCGTGATGGGAAAGCGTCCGGATTACGCAGCGGTTGTATACAGTAACCTGATCCGTCAGGTATATAAGAAGACACCGATCATCCTCGGAGGGATCGAGGCAAGTCTCAGACGACTGGCACATTATGATTACTGGTCAGACAAATTAAAACGTTCGATCCTACTGGATTCCGGTGCAGATCTGATATCTTATGGAATGGGAGAACATTCGATCATTGAGATCGCAGAAGCTCTGGACAGCGGTATTGCGGTCAGTGATATCACATTTATCGCTGGAACGGTTTATAAGACGAAGAGTCTGGACAGTGTCTATGATGCGGAGATTCTTCCGGGATACGAAGATATGAAGCAGGATAAGCTGGAGTATGCAAGAAGCTTTTATACACAGTACTGCAATACCGATCCATTTGCCGGGAAAAGGCTGGTAGAGCCATATAATGCTCATCTGTATGTAGTACAGAATCCACCGGCAGCACCACTGACACAGATGGAGATGGATGATGTCTATGCGCTTCCATACATGCGCGCCTATCACCCAAGCTATGAAAAAGACGGCGGTGTGCCGGCGCTTGGGGAAATCAAATACAGTCTTATGAGAAGGACGGCGGCGTACCGGCAATCTCTGAGGTAAAGTTCAGCCTGATCAGCAACCGTGGCTGCTTTGGCGGCTGCAGCTTCTGTGCACTTACCTTCCATCAGGGAAGGATCATGCAGGTGAGAAGCCATGAGTCGCTGTTAGATGAGGCGAAGATGATTACGCAGGAAAAGGACTTCAAAGGCTATATCCACGACGTAGGAGGTCCGACGGCGAACTTCCGCCAGCCATCCTGCGAAAAACAGCTTACACGTGGCGTGTGTAAGAACCGCCAGTGCCTGTTCCCGAAGCCGTGTCCGAATCTGAAAGTAGATCACAGAGACTATATCAAACTTCTGAAAGAACTGCGTGACATTCCAAAAGTGAAGAAGGTATTCATCCGTTCGGGAATCCGGTTCGATTATGTTGTTGCGGATAAAAGTGATGCATTTCTGGAGGAACTCTGCCGTTATCATGTAAGCGGACAGTTAAAGGTTGCACCGGAGCATGTATCGGATGATGTTCTTACACTGATGGGAAAACCAGAGAACAGTGTATATCAGGAATTTGTGAAAAAGTACAATAAGATGAATCAGAAGATCCACAAAGATCAGTATCTTGTGCCGTATCTGATGTCTTCGCATCCGGGATCCAGAATGAAAGATGCGGTAGAACTTGCAGAGCATATCCGGGATCTTGGATATATGCCGGAACAGGTACAGGATTTCTATCCGACACCGTCAACGATCTCGACGTGTATGTATTATACAGGCGTGGATCCAAGAACGATGCAGCCGGTCTATGTGCCGAAGAATCCGCATGAAAAGGCAATGCAGAGAGCTCTGATCCAGTACCGGGATCCGAAGAATTATGATCTGGTCATGGAGGCACTGAAGAAGGCACACCGCATGGATCTGGTAGGATTTGATAAACACTGTCTGATACGCCCGAGAAAATTCGAAGGCAGATCACAGCAGAAAGTACCGGGACAGAAAACGCAGAATCAGAAGTCTTCCGGAAAACCGGGACAGAATGACCGTAGGAAAAACAAAAACGAGCATTCCAGAAGAAATACTGTGCAAAGTGACAGACAGAACAGCAGACAGAATACAGGAACGGATAGAAGCAGACAGAAAAAGAAATCGATCCGAAATGTGCATAAGAAGAAATAACAGCAAGAGAAATAGCATAAAGGGAAAATGATGAAAAACCGGCAGCCGGATGGATGTAGAGAGGTGTTAAAGTTGAAAATAGCGATCGTTACAGGAGCATCGTCGGGAATGGGCAGGGAATTTGCGCTTCAGATCCCGCAGCTGTATAAGAACCTGGATGAATTATGGGTAGTGGCAAGACGGACAGACCGTCTGAAAAGTCTGAAGGAACAGGTAAAGATCCCGGTCAGGATCTTCGACGGGGATATGCAGAGAGACTATATTTTCGAAAAACTGCAAAGAGAACTGGATCGCCGGCAGGCAGATGTAAGGATGCTTGTAAATGCGGCAGGATATGGAAAGATCGGTAACGTCAGTGACATTGATCTGAAAGAACAGTGCGGCATGGTTGATCTGAATTGTACAGCACTCACCAGAATGACAGGAATCTGCCTGCCATATCTGTCGAAAGGCAGCCGGATTGTCAATCTGGCTTCGGCAGCTTCGTTCTGTGCACAGCCGGGATTCTGTGTATATGCGGCTTCCAAAGCATATGTACTGCGTTTTTCACAGGGACTGGCAGCAGAATTGAAGAAACGGGGAATCCTGGTAACGGCAGTGTGTCCGGGACCGGTACGTACAGAATTCTTTGACCGGGCCGGTACGCTTGCGGCAAGTGAAAAAGAAGCACTCTGTGCCGAACCGGAAGCGGTGGTGACACAGGCACTTACAGACAGTGTGCGTGGAAGACGCGTTTCGGTATATGGAGCAGCAATGAAAGGTTCCAGAATCCTTTCCAAGATCCTTCCGGATCGCCTGCTTGTATGGGGGATGATGAAGATCAACCATGCGGATAGATAAAGGCATATACGGAATGTCTATGAGCTTGGGAAAATGTTTTTTCATGATAGAAAAAGACGATTACAGAAAAATTATAAATAGAAAACAAAAAGGACAGACAATATGAGAACAGAAAAAGGACAGCCGGGATATGTAAAGGCAAGAAAACAGAAATATCTTCTGGGAGCGGTCGTAGAATTTGCAATTGTGATCGCAATCTTTGTAACCGGATATATTCAGACCGGATCCAGACTGAATCTGCTTACCGTTGTAGCGGTAGTCGGATGCCTTCCGGCAGCAAAGATGCTGGTTGAATTTATCACAATGGCACCTTACGAGAGTATCGAAGAAGCAAAATATCAGGAACTGGAGGAAAAAGCACCTCTGATACTGAAGGCATATGATATGATCATTACCAGTTCACAGAAGATCATGCCGCTGGATGCTGTGGTAGTATCCGGACACATTGTCTGCGGATATGCCAGCAATCCGAAGACCGATGAGACAGCACTTGCCCGTCATATCAAAGACATTTTGAAAGACAATCATTATGATAAGATGACGGTGAAGATTTTCCATGATTATACTGCATTTTTAGCGCGTGCGGAGGGCATGAATAATATGGCAGAAGTAGAACAGAAAGAATCTTTACGGAGAGAAAAAAAGATCCGGAAGATTATCTTAAACATTTCCATGTAGAAGATTAGCGGGAGTTAGAAAAGTATATGAAAGAACTGATCATTCATGACAATGAGGCAGGACAGCGCCTGGATAAGCTGTTGCGCAAATATTTGAGTGAAGCGCCTGGAAGCTTTATTTATAAAATGCTGCGTAAAAAGAATATTGTGCTGAACGGAAAGAAAGCGACCGGAAATGAACATCTGAGAAAGGGAGATAGTGTGAAACTGTTCCTGGCGGATGATACAATTGCCAAATTCCAGGCGGCGGGAAAGACAGTAGAAGAAAACATAAAGAATACGGTAAAGCTGGATGTGATCTATGAAGATCAGAATGTAATATTTATTAACAAGCCGTCGGGGATGTTGTCGCAGAAAGCGAAGGAGACAGATGTATCAGTGGTAGAGAATGTGACAGCATATCTTTTGGAATCCGGACAGCTGACAAAGGAGAATCTTCAGACTTTCCGCCCGTCCATCTGCAACCGTCTTGACCGGAATACCAGCGGGTTGATCGTTGCGGGAAAGAGTCTTGCAGGCCTGCAGCAAATGGGAGAATTATTCAAAGAACGTACGCTGAAAAAGTATTATCTCTGTATCGTAAAAGGCAGGATCACGGAACCGGCACATATCAGTGGATATCTTGTAAAAGATGAGAAGACGAACCGCGTCAGTTTTTCAAATGGAACTTCTTCAAAAGAGGCGAATGGCCTGCCGATCGAGACGGAATATCTTCCAATCGCATGGAATCAGGAGATGACGCTTCTGAAAGTACATCTGATCACCGGACGTACCCATCAGATTCGTGCACATCTGGCAGGCACCGGACATCCGCTTCTCGGAGATTATAAATACGGTTCTAAGAAATGGAATGACCGTTATAAAAAAGAATGGAAGATTAAAGACCAGGTATTGCATGCCTATCAGCTTACAATGCCCGGTATGAAAAAAGAACTGGAGAATCTTTCTGAAAAGACATTTTACGCAAAAGTTCCGGAGACATTCTGGAAACTGATAAAGGAGACGGCATGGGAACATGGAACTCAAGAGGCCTTAGAGGTTCTACATTAGAAGATATGGTGAATCGTACCAATGAGTGGTATCTGGAAAAGAATCTGGCACTGATGCAGAAGATCCCGACCCCGATCACGCCGGTACGTATGGATAAAGAACACAGACAGATCACGCTGGCTTATTTTGATCAGCGCAGTACGATCGATTATATCGGTGCAGTGCAGGGGATTCCGGTGTGTTTTGATGCGAAGGAATGTGTGGCAGAGACATTTCCGCTTCAGAATATTCATGAACATCAGGTGGAATTTATGAAGAATTTTGAAAAGCAGCAGGGGGTTGCATTTGTCCTGATTTATTATTCATCTAGAAATATCTTATATTATATGCGTTTTGAGGAACTGTACAGGTTCTGGATGCGTGCACAGAACGGAGGAAGAAAAAGCTTCCGTTTTGATGAACTGGACGAACGGTTTTTTATGAAATTCTTCCATGGATGTTATGTTCCATACCTGGATGCCTTGAATCTCGATCTGGAACTTCGTGATGAACTTGACAAAACGGATGAAACTGCGTATAATGCAAAGTGATTTTTTAACATGGTAGCACACTAAAGTGCTGGAAGAAAAATATTACTACCTGGAGGACATATGAAGAAAAAATTACACACTCCGGAAGGAGTACGGGATATATACAACGTAGAATGCGGAAAAAAACTTGCGTTGGAAAGCAGATTGAAAAAAGTATTTCATTTATATGGATATCATGATATCCAGACTCCGACGATTGAATATTTTGATGTGTTCCGCGAGGAGATTGGAACGACACCGGCCAACGATCTGTATAAATTTTTTGACAAAGATGGCAATACACTTGTCTTAAGACCCGATATTACCCCGTCTATTGCAAGAGCATCGGCAACTTTATTTAAAGATGAAAATCTTCCGATCCGTCTGTGTTATACAGGCAATACATTTGTGAACCATTCCAGTTATCAGGGACGCTTAAGAGAGACGACGCAGATGGGAGCAGAATTTGTCGGGGATGATTCGGTAGAGGCAGATGCAGAGATGCTTGCCCTGGTGATTGAATCTATGTTGACGATCGGGCTGAAAGAATTCCAGCTCTGTGTTGGTAATGTTGATTTCTTCCAGAGTCTGATCGAAGACGCAAGTCTGGATGAAGAGGCGGAAGAAAGGGTAAGAGAACTGATCGGTAACCGCAATTACTTCGGTGTAGAAGAATTTCTGGACAGTATTCAGGCAAAGAGAAGCTCCAAAGAAGCATTTTCAGCATTGAATGAACTGATCGGAGGAATTGATATCCTGGAAAAAGCGGAAAACCTTGCGCCGAACTCCAAAGGTGTGATGGCAATCAGACGTCTGGAGAAGATATACCACATCCTGCGCTATTACGGAGTGGAAAAATTTGTCACTTTTGACCTGAGCATGACAGGAACCTATGGATACTATACAGGAATCGTGTTCCGTGGTTATACTTACGGAACCGGGGATGCAGTTGTAAAGGGTGGACGTTATGACCATCTGATTGAAAAGTTCGGTAAGAAATCACCATCTATCGGTTTTGCGATTGTAATTGATGAACTGGTGAGTGCACTGACCCGTCAGAAGATCCGCATCGTATATCCAAGAAAGAATACGATCATCATATATGCGGAAGGAAGACAGCTTGAAGCAATCCGCCTTGCGAAGGATTTCCGTAGAAAAGCCAAGAATGCAGAACTTCTGAAGAAGGATGAAAACAGTGGATTGGAAGATTATATCCGTTACGGAAATGATTATTATGCCGGAAGTCTGGTATATATCGAGGAGACCGGAGAAGTAACGATGGTCAATCTCGTTACCGGAGAGCAGAAGATCGTGAATAGTACAGATAGGAGTTAGACATTATGAGATACCTGACATTTGCCCTGGGAAAAGGACGTCTGGCAAAACAGACATTAGAATTATTTGAGAAAATCGGGATTACCTGTGAAGAGATGAAAGATAAAGATTCCAGGAAGCTGATTTTCACCAATGAAGAATTGAAACTCCGTTTCTTTCTTGCAAAAGGACCGGATGTTCCGACATATGTAGAATATGGCGCAGCGGATATCGGAGTCGTTGGGAAAGATACAATCCTGGAAGAAGGACGTAAGGTACATGAAGTACTGGATCTTGGATATGGAAAATGTAAGATGTGTGTATGCGGATACAAAGATGCCGCACCACTTCTGCAGCATCATGAACTGATCCGGGTAGCAACAAAATATCCGAATATTGCAAAAGATTATTTCTATAACACGAAGCATCAGACTGTAGAAATCATTAAGTTAAATGGTTCCATTGAACTTGCACCGATCGTCGGACTGTCCGAAGTGATCGTGGATATTGTAGAGACAGGGTCAACCCTCCGTGAAAATGGTCTGGAAGTGTTGGAGGAAGTATGTCCGTTGTCTGCTAGGATGATCGTGAACCCGGTCAGTATGCGTATGGAAAGCGCAAGGATCAAAGACCTGCTGACAAGACTGCGGGAGCAGGTATAATACTGTACAGACAGAAAGAAAATAAAATGAGAGGATGGCGGTTAAGGCTATGAGAATACAGCGTTTGACAAAAGATGCAAAAGAGAACTTACTGGAGGATCTTCTGAAGAGAAGCCCGAATAATTACGGTCAGTATGAACAGGGAGTTCAGGAAATCCTCGCTCATGTAAAAGAAGAAAAGGATCAGGCAGTATTTGCATATACGAAGAAATTTGATCAGGCAGATATCACTGCAGACAATATTAAGGTTACAGAAGAGGAGATCGAAGAGGCATATAAAGAAGTAGATCCAAAACTGGTGGAGATCATCCGCAAAGCTCTTCTGAACATCCGTACGTATCATGAAAAACAGAGACAGTACAGCTGGTTCGACAGCAAACCGGACGGAACAATCCTGGGACAGAAAGTCACACCACTTCACAGAGTCGGTGTATATGTGCCGGGCGGGAAAGCGGTATATCCATCTTCTGTATTGATGAACATTGTACCTGCAAAGGTAGCCGGAGTTGATGAGATCGTGATGGTCACACCGCCCGGAAAAGATGGAAAAGTGACACCAAACACGCTGGTTGCAGCACATGAAGCCGGCGCGGATGTCATCTATAAAGTCGGCGGGGGGCAGGCGATTGCTGCTCTGGCATACGGAACAGAGAGCATTCCAAAAGTCGACAAGATCGTAGGACCTGGAAATATATATGTTGCTCTGGCGAAAAAAGCAGTTTATGGTTATGTAAGCATTGATGCAATTGCCGGACCAAGCGAGATTCTTGTTATTGCAGATGAGACGGCAAATCCAAGATTTGTGGCAGCAGATCTTCTTTCACAGGCAGAGCATGATGAACTTGCATCTGCAATTCTGGTCACAACATCTGAAGAACTTGCCCGGAAAGTATCGGATGAAGTGGATGGTTTCTTAAAAGAACTTTCCAGAAGTGAGATCATCCGGAAATCACTGGACAACTACGGTTATATCCTGATCGCAGATACGATGGATGATGTGATTGATATTGCAAATGAGATCGCATCCGAACATCTGGAGATCCAGACAAAGAATCCATATGATGTGATGACAAAAGTAAGGAATGCCGGTGCCATCTTTATCGGGGAATACGCAAGTGAACCACTGGGAGATTATTTTGCAGGACCGAACCATGTTCTTCCAACCAATGGTACAGCAAAATTTTTCTCACCGCTTTCTGTGGATGATTTCATTAAAAAATCAAGTATCATCGGATATTCGGAAGAAGCATTACGCGATATACATAAAGATATTGAAGCATTTGCCGAGGCAGAGCAGCTGACGGCACATGCCAATTCTATCAAAGTCCGTTTTGAGGGCGAAGAGTAGAAGACAGCGGAAAAATAAGGAGGCGAGGAGCTATGAACAGAACAGTCACCAGGACAAGAACGACAAAGGAGACGGATATTACGGTAACTCTGAACCTGGATGGAACCGGAAAGACGGAGATTGATACAGGAATCGGTTTTTTTGATCATATGTTGAATGGATTTGCAAGACACGGATTGTTCGATCTGACGGTACATGCGAAAGGGGATCTGGAAGTGGACAGTCATCATACCATCGAAGATACGGGAATCGTACTTGGACAGGCTATTCTGGAAGCAATAGGAGATAAAGCCGGAATCAAACGTTATGGCCACTTTATGCTTCCAATGGATGAGACACTCGCACTTTGTGCGGTGGATCTCTCCGGAAGACCATATCTGAATTATAATGCAGAGTTTGTGTCAGATAAGATGGGTGAGATGGATACTGAGATGGTAAGGGAATTCTTTTACGCAGTTTCTTACAGCGCAATGATGAATATCCACCTGAAGATTCTGGATGGTATCAACGATCATCACAAGGCGGAGGCGCTGTTTAAAGCGTTCGGAAAAGCACTTGATATGGCGACAATGGAAGAGCCAAGGATAAAAGAGGCATGGACCACAAAGGGAAGCCTCTAAAAGGAGACGGACAGACATGAGTTATAAAAGATTAATACCTTGCATTTTTATAAAAGACGGGAAAGCGGTCAGATGGATTGATGATCCGACTGTTGTATCCAAAGACGTAATTGAACTTGCAAAATATTACAGTGATCACGGTGCAGATGAACTGATCGTGCTGGATCTCTCAGATTCGGATGAAGAACATGATGAAACGGATCAATCGTGTGATCAGGATCCCGATGATCGCAGGCGGCAATATCAGACGCCAGGAAGATATTAAGAAGATTCTGTATACAGGTGCAAAACGGGCAATGCTGAATTTCTATAAGCCGGATAGTGTCAAACTGATTGAGGATGCGGCAAAAAGATTCGGAAAAGAGAAGCTTGCGGTATCATTAAATGATTTTGATGCATTGTTCAAACATCAGCATCTGATCCAGGATTACAGCAGTGAAATTGTCTTTATGCACAGACTGGATCTGAATTCCATTATGAATGTAACAGATGTACCGTGTGTGATCATTACGGATACGGAAGAAGAGTCAGAGTTATTTAAAATTTTGAAATGCCCGGGTGTCCGGGGGCTTTCGGGAAGATATGTAAGCCGTACAGATATTGATTGTGTGGCATTCAAAGATAAGTGTACGGAAGAAGGAATTAAGATGACATCTTTTGAGAGTATGATGGAGTTCTCACAGTTTAAGACCAATGATCAGGGCCTGATCCCTGTCATCGTCCAGCATTATAAGACACAGGAGATCCTGATGCTGGCATATATGAATGAGGAATCTTTCTATGAGACGATCAAGACAGGAAAGATGACGTATTTTAGCAGAAGCCGGCAGAAACTCTGGGTAAAGGGGGAGACGAGCGGTCATTTCCAGTATGTAAAATCCCTGACGATTGACTGTGATCTGGATACATTGCTTGCAAAAGTAGATCAGATCGGAGCAGCATGCCATACCGGTAATCCGACCTGCTTCTTCCAGCCGCTTGTAGGAATTGACTATGATGAGACGAATCCGCTTCGGATTTTTGAATCGGTATATGACACGATCGCAGACCGTAAAGAGAATCCAAAGGAGGGGTCTTACACGAATTATCTGTTTGATAAGGGAATTGATAAGATCCTGAAAAAAATTGGAGAAGAAGCAACGGAAGTTGTGATCGCAGCAAAGAATCCGAATCTGGAAGAAGTCAAATATGAGATCGCGGATTTCCTGTATCATGCAATGGTTCTGATGGTAGAAAAAGGTCTGACATGGGAAGACATCGTAAAAGAACTGGCAGATCGTTAAGCAGAAACTCTTAGAAAACATGAAAAAGAGCCTGTAAGCAGTAAGTTTTGCACATGAGTGAAACAGATATCTCATATATTGTTTCAGAGGTGAGCGCATGTGAATGAAGTGGAAAAGCGAAGAAGAGAACTTCTGGAACAGACACGTTACAGCTATCAGGAATCCGGGATACCGGCAATACATCCCAGATACAGGGCATCTTATAGTGAACTGTATGGTGAGGAAGAGGCAGAACAGGGAAGCCTGGGAATCCGTACATTTATTTGTATGATTCTGTTTGCGGTGTTTGTATTTATGCAGAATGAAGGGAAAGATATTCTACATATAAGCAGCACAAAAGTGGTGCAGGAGGTCAGTAAAAACGCTGACATTACCGATGTGTGGAAAAAAATACCATAGAGGAGTAGATTTGAGACCGTTGGTTAAGAATTGAAACTGACGGTTTTTTTGTGTATACTAGCTATATTAAAAGGAAAGCAGAGAGACTGGCGTCAGCCGGTCCCGACAGATGAGGAGGAAGCAGATATGTTAAAATTATGGATTGTTGGTGCATCCGGACAGATCGGATCGGCCATCAATGAAGTGTTGGATCCATTGGAAATGGAAGTGTTTAACACAGATAAGGAAGAATTAGACATTACGGACACCGATGAGGTGCTGAATTTCGGAGTGATCAACCGTCCGGATGTGATCATCAACTGTGCGGCAGTCACAGATACAGATTTCTGTGAAAAAGAACCGGAGCTTGCATACCGTGTGAATGCGCTGGGAGCAAGAAATTTAAGTATTGTGGCAAGAAAGACAGGGGCCAAGATGGTACAGATATCCACGGATGATGTATTTGACGGAATCCGGCATACCCCATATACGGAGTTCGATGACACAAATCCGAAGACCGTTTACGGACGTTCCAAGCTTGCCGGCGAACACTATGTAAAAGAGTTTACCCATAAGCACTTCATCATCAGGAGCAACTGGGTCTATGGACGAGGGAATAATTTCGTCACAAAAGTACTTGATGCAGCGGAAGCAGGAAGGACGCTTGCAGTGGCATCCGACCAGTTTGACTCGCCGACCAGCGCAAAGGATCTGGCAAGAATTATCCTGTATCTGATCCGGACCAATGAGTATGGCACTTACCACGTCACCTGCAAGGGCGTGTGCAGCCGCTTTGAATTCGCCCAGGAGATTCTGAGATTTTCCGGCAAGGAAGGCAGCCTTAAGGCAGTGCCGACCAGCGAATCGGATCTATCTTCCGAAAGGCCTGCCTACGCGGTGCTTGACAACTTCATCCTGCGGATCATCGATGTGTACGAGATGCCGGAATGGAAGCGTTCACTGGAAGAATATATGAAGGAAAGAAAGGAGGGCTAGAATGGGAAAGACGGCAAAAGAAAAGAAGATTGGACTAACGACAAAAATTTTCATCGCTCTGATCGCAGGTGCAATATTCGGGATTATCCTATGCTATCTGGTACCTTCCGGGCATGTCAGAGATGATATTGTCGTAGAAGGAATCTTATATGTAATTGGACAAGGGTTCATCCGGCTGATGAAGATGCTGGTGGTGCCGCTGGTGTTCTGCTCTCTGGTGTGTGGAAGCATGGCCATCGGGGATACGAAAAAACTGGGCACGGTAGGGGTGAGGACGCTGATCTTCTATCTTTTTACAACAGCCCTCGCCATTACCGTGGCTCTGACGGTGGGAAATATTATTGATCCCGGAGTCGGGCTTGATATGAGCGCGATCAAGACGAACGCTGCCGATGTGGCGCAGATGGAGGCTACATCGCTTACCGATACCCTGCTGAACATCATCCCGGACAACCCGGTCAACTCTCTGGCCAGCGGCAGCATGCTGCAGATCATCGTCTTTGCGCTGATCATCGGCGTGATATTGGCCAAACTGGGCGATCGGGCAGAGACGGTCAGCAACTTTTTCGGCCAATTCAATGATATCATGATGGAGATGACCATGATGGTCATGAGCCTGGCTCCGATCGGCGTATTCTGCCTGATTTCCAGGACATTTGCCAATATTGGCTTTAGCGCGTTCCTGCCTCTTGGAAAGTATATGATCGGGGTGCTGCTGGCTCTGGCGATCCAATGCCTCATCGTATATCTGGGACTGCTTAAAGTATTTACGGGGCTGAATCCGATCAAATTCATTAAGAATTTCTTCCCGGTGATGGCGTTCGCGTTTTCCACAGCCACGTCCAATGCCACTATTCCGCTGTCCATTGACACGCTGGCAAAAAAGATGGGCGTATCCAAGAAGATCTCATCCTTCACGATTCCGCTTGGGGCGACCATCAATATGGACGGTACTGCCATCATGCAGGGCGTAGCGGTAGTGTTCGCGGCACAGGCATTCGGCATCCATCTTACCATGACAGACTATATTACGGTCATCGGAACCGCAACGCTGGCATCCATCGGAACCGCAGGCGTTCCCAGCGTAGGGCTTGTAACCCTGACCATGGTATTCAACTCTGTAGGCCTTCCGGTAGAAGCGATCGGGCTGATCATGGGCATTGACCGTATTCTGGATATGACCAGGACGGCGGTCAATATTACTGGAGATGCTGTGTGCACGACGATCGTGGCGCATCAGAACAAGGCAATAGACAGAAGCGTACTTGAAAATGCTCAATAAAGCCGCAAACTGTCAAAGGAGAGCCTTCCGCGTGGGGCTCTCCTTTCTTTCCATTGAAAATTATTTGCTTGAAGTTCTACCATAGGATGATATAATAAAAGCGTTATGTAACATGCATAAAGTATAAAGGATGAAAACATGAGAAGATTAGCATTAAGTGATGAAATATTATTAAAAATCGAGAAGCCTGCCCGGTATATCGGGAACGAGGTAAACTCGGTGATGAAAGACAAGGATAAGGTGGACATCCGGTTTGCCATGTGCTTTCCGGACGTCTATGAAATTGGCATGTCCCATCTGGGTATCCAGATACTATATGACATGTTTAACCGGCGGGATGATGTGTGGTGCGAGCGGGTCTATTCTCCGTGGACAGATCTGGACGCGATAATGAGGGAGCAGAAGATTCCTCTATTTGCGCTGGAATCACAGGATCCCATCAAGGATTTTGATTTCCTGGGCATTACGATCCAGTATGAGATGTGCTATACGAACATTCTGCAGATCCTGGACTTAAGCCAGATTCCCTGGAGGGCATCAGACCGGGATGAGTCAGATCCGATCGTCATAGGGGGCGGTCCATGCACTTATAACCCGGAACCGCTGGCCGAATTTTTTGACCTGTTCTATATGGGAGAAGGGGAGACGGTCTATGATCAGCTCCTGGATGCTTATAAAGAGAATAAGAAAAATAGTGGTACCAGAAAGGACTACTTAGAAAAAGCGGCTGAAATCGAAGGAATCTATGTTCCAGCCTTCTATGACGTGGCGTATAAGGAGGATGGGACGATTGCTTCCTTCACTCCGAATAATTCCCATGCCTCGGCCACGATTCAGAAACAGATGGTAACGGATGTGACCAATACCTATTATCCCAAAGCCCCGGTGGTTCCATTTATCAAGGCGACGCAGGATCGGGTGGTACTGGAAATCCAGCGGGGATGCATCCGCGGCTGTCGTTTCTGCCAGGCAGGCATGCTGTATCGCCCAACCCGGGAGAGGGACGTAGAGGTGCTGAAGGAATATGCCTACGAGATGCTGAAGAATACAGGCCACGAGGAGATATCCTTAAGTTCCTTGAGTTCCAGCGATTACAGCCAGTTAAAGGAGTTGGTCACCTATCTGATTGAAGCGTTTAAGGAGGAAGGAATCAATATTTCCCTGCCGTCCCTTCGGATCGATGCCTTTTCTCTGGATGTCATGAGCAAGGTTCAGGATGTCCGCAAAAGCAGCCTGACATTTGCGCCGGAGGCAGGCTCCCAGCGCCTGCGGGACGTGATCAACAAGGGGCTGACAGAAGAGGTGATACTGGAGGGGGCCGGACAGGCATTTGAAGGAGGATGGAATAAGGTAAAACTTTATTTCATGCTCGGCCTGCCTACGGAGACAGAAGAGGATATGAAAGAGATCCCAAGGCTGGCGGATAAGATCGCCCGGAGATATTACGAGATCCCCAAGGAGGAAAGAAACGGAAAATGCCAGATCACCACAAGCACCTCCTTTTTTATCCCCAAGCCATTCACTCCATTCCAGTGGGCAAGGATGTACAGCAATAAAGAGTATATTGCCAGAGCCGCCATCGTAAAGCACGAGTTCCAGGAGCAGCTCAACCGCAAGAGTTTGAAATATAACTGGCATGACGCGGAGACTACGGTATTGGAAGGGGTTCTGGCCCGCGGCGACCGGAAGATCGGGCAGGTCATTGAGGAGGCCTACCGCCAGGGATGTCTGTACGATGCCTGGAGCGAGACGTTTTGTTATAATAAGTGGATGAAAGCCTTTGAAAACACGGGCATTGATATTGAGTTTTATAACTGCCGGCAGAGAGACGCGGCGGAAATATTCCCCTGGGACTTTATTGACATCGGGGTTACCAAGGCCTTCCTCCGCACGGCATGGGAGCGCGCACTG
>OKRX01000463.1_pt1 | contig 31827 bp, 48 predicted proteins | sample 1601241 | NCBI WGS metagenome assembly OKRX01 (sample SAMEA3541500, study PRJEB24748) | human gut metagenome | biome: human gut; feature: human-associated habitat; material: faeces | place: China | collected 2012
TGAAGAAGATCCCCGCAGGCAATGGCTCCGATCAGCGGGATCTTCTTCATCTTTGGCATCGGCTCAAAGCCCGGGGGGATGGTGGGCTTCTTGGGCTCCGGCTGTTCTTCCCAGCCCATCAGGTAGGCGGGGGTGGTCTGCAGCGCATCAGCAAATGCTGCAATTTTTGATTGTGGGATATCGGCTTTACCATTTTCAATCTTACTTATAGAAGATTTATCTTTATAGCCCATCTTGTGAGCCAGTTCTTCGACTGTTAAGCCAAGCTCCGTGCGGCGGCTTTTGATTCTGTCGTATAGAGTTGCCATAAAATCACCAACCTTCGCTCTTATCTTATCATAGAGTGGAATAATATTCAAGTATTTTTTATTTTTTCCTCAAAAAAGGTTGACTTTATTTCCACTCGGTGCTATTATGTGGTTAGTGGAATTCAATTCCACTTTGAAAGGAGGTGACAACCATGACCGACACCAATGCGCTGCGTTCCATCATTGCAGATTCCGGGCTTAAATATAAGGCCATTGCCGAAATTATGGGCCTGACACCGTATGCTTTGCAGATGAAAATTGATAACGAGACCGAGTTTAAGGCCAGTGAAATTGACACTCTGGCCAATACTCTCGGCATGGACATGCAGCAGCGTGATTCCATATTTTTTTGCAAGAAAAGTGGAATTTAATTACACTTTTGCAAGTTCATCCAAAGGAGGTGAAGAAGATGAGCAACAGCAAAAGGCCCCACGCTCCTAAGGAAGAGAAGCGCGGGGCGCAAGAGATTCAGCTGTCGCACTTGGACAATCGTTTTAGCTGCCAGATAGACGGAACGGTTATCCAGAACGTGAAGGATTATTCGTTGGTTCAGTCCAGCAATGGAAAAGCATTGTTAAACTTGACCATCGAGATCAGTGCGGAAGTTGTGTCAACCACGATACAAGCGCAGATGCAACAGCACTTGTAATCCACGAGTGACGTTCCATCGTTTCGGAAAACTTGGACAACAATCCCTTCTGCGGAGGAATCTGGTCATTTACGATCATCTCAACAAGATCAACTAACTTCTGGACTTGCTCTTTGTCCGGTGCATCTTCAGCTTCTGCCCTTTCCCGCAGTTCCTGAAAATTCGTCTGGTAGTTGATGGTCGCTGTATTGGCTGTTCCAATTACAGAACCGTAAGCTGTACCGATATTATAAATATTACTCTGACGCTGTTCGGTTTCTTTTCGCTTTTTCTCGACTTCGGTCATATAGAACGCTTTTATTTCTTCCTGCTGCTTTTGGAAGAACGATGCCTGCGTTTCCGTTACATAAAGCCGTTCATTGGCCGGAGTGATAATAACATCGTCTATTTTAATATCGGTTTTTGGGCGAAATCCAACGTACTGACGGTTCGTTGCCGTTTCTCGGTTTGGCAAACCTGGAACGGTTGCAATAATTTCACCATCTCGCTCAATTTGCATATTCAGACCATGCATTCTTAAAAAATTTTCAAAAATCATTTTTCCATTCACCTCCTTTCCGTCTTTTTATTTTACAGCGAAAGTGAAGTGAATACAAGGAGGTACAAATCCACATGGACGACATTATCTTATCCACCCAGAACGGCGAACCAGTGGCATCCAGCCGGGACGTTGCCAAGCGCTTTGGCAAGGAGCATAAGCACGTTCTGGCGGCTATTCGTCAACTTTTAGTGGCCGAAAATTCGGCTACTAAATTCTTCCACGAGACCGAGTTCGAGTATCGCGGCCAGAAATTCCCGGAATACTTGATGAACCGTGACGGCTTTTCCCTGCTGGCCATGGGCTTTACCGGCAAGGAAGCCGTGCAGTGGAAGCTCAAGTACATCGAGGCCTTCAACCAGATGGAGAAGCAGCTGGCACAGCGCCCGCAGCTTTCCCGCGCGGAGCTGATGGCGCAGGCCCTTATTGCCGCCCACGACGAGCTGGAACACAAGGACGCTCAGATTGCAGAGCTGACCCCGAAGGGCATCTTTGCGGATGCTGTAAGCGCCAGCAAGAAGAGCATCCTTGTAGGTGAGCTGGCAAAACTGCTGTGCCAGAACGGTGTGCAGATCGGGCAGAACCGGCTGTTCAGCTGGATGCGGGAGCACGGCTATCTGATCCGCGACCCCAAGCGCAGCGACTATAATATGCCCACCCAGCGGGCCGTGGAAATGTGCCTGTTTGAGATCAAGGAGACCACCGTGGTGCACTCGGACGGCCACACCAGCATCAACAAGACCCCGAAAGTCACGGGGAAGGGACAGATTTACTTTGTGAACCAGTTTCTGAATGTCCGGGCAAAGCGGCTGGAAGCGTGAAAGAAGGTGATAATTTGAAGGTAAGCATGAAAAAAATTGAATCCCTGATGATTTTACGGGGAGTAAATGTTACCGAGCTGATGCAGGCTGCTGGCCTTGAGCGGGCCACCTACTACTACATCAAAAAGAAGGGCGGCACCAGCCCCCGGACGCTCAAGGCCATTGCCGACACGCTGAACGTTGACCCCCGCGAGCTTTTGAGCGAGCAGGAGAAGGAGCAGCGTCTTGGCAAGGAGACCGCCTGATGAACGGGCGGAACAAATACTGGCGGGAAGCCCGCTGGGACAAGAACCAGCCTGCACGGCTGGCACACATCAAAGAAAAGAGGTCGAAAAAGCATGATGAAGGTCGTACAGGGCACCTTCCGGCAGATTCCGTACTGGAAGCTGCGGGGGCGGTTCCACAGCTGCGGCTACCGCGATCAGGAAGTCGCTGAACATAGCGGCATTGGCCGGTACACTATGAGCGCCCGGATGAACGGGCACCAGCCGTGGACAAGTAAAGAGATCGTAGCAATTTGTGAACTGTTGGACATCCGGCAGGACGAAATCGGGGAGCTGTTCTTCCCTACTGTTGAGAAAGGAGAATCCGCATGAGAATCAAATCTGGCGTTTGGTACTGGCTTGCAATGGGGAGCTTTGCGACGGGCCTGCTGTACAGCATGGGCGTTGAGGGCACTGCCCAGACACTGGGCACCGTCTCGGACGGCGCGTTCATCACAGCAATGGTGCTGATCCTGCTGGCAATCTTCTTTATGCGGCTGGGCTTCTACGCCGCCGATCAGGAGAAAAAGCGGAGCAAGAAGATTCACCATCAGCCCCAGAACACCGTGAAGAGCGGTAGAAAGGCGGGCTGAGCATGGCAGTCAACAACAATATGATCTACACCCGCGTCTGTGTTGACTGCGGGAAGGTGATGCGCAATGTGGGCCGCCGCGCGGAGCGGTGTCCGGAGTGCCGCGCTGTACATATCAGGGTGAAAGCTCTCGAAGCGAGCTACCGGGAGCGCACAGAGCAACTTATCCGCCAGCAGGAAGAGCGGGCCGGGGCAATCCATCAGGGCCTTGTGGACGACAACGAGCGCTTTACTGCAAGCGCCGGAACCTACGGCAAAGGCCGCATCAAAGAGATTTTGGCCGCACAAAAGAAAAAGCAGCCCGCTGGTGTTGGCGCACCGGCAGGCTGCAAGGGTTGATGGATTTTACAGGTCACATCAACCCGAAGATAACACATTTTCGGAGGTTTTACAAGATGGAAAAAAATTATGTTGAGATTCAGGGCCGCTTTTCCAGTGACGGCAAGTTTATGGACGGCAAGTACGTCCCCGGAATCGTTGACGAGCTGCTTGACAGCGTTTCGGGTGCATTCAACGACACTACCGGTCTGTACCGCCTGCGCGTCACGGTCGAGGTCGAAGATCTGGGTGCCGAGGTCAAGTTCGGGAAGCCTGCAAGCGAAACGCAGCACTCCCCTGCTCCGCAGCGTTTGACCGCTGGAAAGTTGATTCCCGCACCAGACATCTCCCCTACCGCCATTGACCCGGCACCGGAGGTGGTAGCATGAACCCGATGTATGACCTTTCTCTTGACGGCTACGGCCCGGCACTTGAGCCGCCGGACGACTACTATTTCCTGCCGCGAGGGGCAGAACAGACCGAAGATCAGGAGGATGAAGAGTAATGGCTATTTTGGTTATGATTTACGGGCAGTCTGGTTCCGGCAAGTCCACCAGTCTGCGCAATTTTAAGCCCGAACAGGTGAGCGTGGTCAACGTGCTGGGCAAGCCGTTCCCGTTTCGTTTTAACGGTCTCAAGGGTGCCGTTTCGGATGATTACGGCGCGATTGCAAACCTGCTGTGCAAGACCCCAAAGCAGAGCATCGTGATTGATGATGCAACTTATCTCATGTCCAACGAATTTGTTAGGACGGCAAAACAGATCGGCTATCAGAAGTTTACCGACATGGCAGCTAACTTCAAGGGGCTGCTTGATCTTGCGAAGAGCCTGCCCAGTAACAAGATTATCTACATTATGGGCCACATGGAGAGGGACAACGACGGCAACGAGAAGTTCAAGACCATTGGCAAGATGCTGGACGAGAAGATTTGCGTGGAAGGACTGTTCACCATTGTCCTGAAAACGGTGGTACAGGATGGCAAATATTATTTTAGTACCCAGAACACCGGCAGCGATGTGAGCAAATCTCCCATGGGGATGTTTGATGCTCAGCTGATTGACAACGATCTTGCAATGGTTGATAAGACCATTCGCGAATATTACGGTCTGCCTGCAAACGATGCAGTACCCGCCAAGAACAACGAAAAGGAGTAAAAAATCATGAAGAACATCAATTGGAACGAAGTTCAGGAAGCAACTGATCTCAAGACCCTGCCAGTAGGCGCTTATGTCGCCGGTATCGTGGCCGCACAGGACGTGCCTGAGAAGGAATACCTCAACATCTACTGGGATATTGCAGAGGGCGAGTTCCGAGGCTATTTCCATGGAATGACAAAGGCTATGCAGGAACGTGGAAAGCTGGAATCCGGCCAGTGGGCATGGGGCGGCACCACCAAGAAGTCCTACAAGGAGACCGCGCTGCCGTTCTTCAAGGCATTCCTGACCAGCGTGGAGCAGTCCAACCCGGGCTACAAGTTCAACAACGATGAAAGGACCCTGCGCGGCAAGCTGGTGGGCATCATCCTCGGGGAGGAAGAGTACCAGGCCAATGATGGCAGCATCAAAACCAAATTGGTGGTCAGCAAGTTCACCAGCATTGACAAAATCCGGGATGGCGATTTTGAAATTCCGCCCAAGAAGCTGCTGAATAGCTCTGCAATTCCGGCGGTATATACTGCGCCCATCAACGACGATGAAGATTTGCCGTTCTGAGCGGCAGAAATGAGGGAGAGAAAAATGCCAGCAAAAAGAAATATTATGCCGGAAGAGGTGCGCAATGCAAAGCTTCTTCTTAGTAAGGGCCTGTCAGATGCAGAGGTCGCAGCCATTATCGGTCGTTCCGTGTCGGCAGTTGTCAATATCCGCAACGGTGCATACGACTTCATGCTTGAGGATGTACCGAATGATACCCCGGATGATAGCCGGGTTTACATCCTGCTGAAATCTATCGACAGCCGCCTGTACCAGCAGAACGAAGACATGAAGAAGACCATTAACCAGCTGGTGGGCTTGAACAGTGCCCTTGTTGAGCTTCAGAACGAGATCAAGGTGTGCGCTTCCTGCATGTCTGCAATGCTGGATGCCCTGAACGAACTCAAGAGCAAGAACAGCCAGCAGACTGAACCGGAATCCACCCCTACGAAGTATCCGGGCAAGGATTTTGCGAACTGGGGAGAGGTTATTCGCCGTGTTGAGGTCTACGGTGACAAGTTCATTGCGGACAACCTGCGCGGAACCAAGGCCAGTCTGGACGGCGTTACGCTGTATCTGGCCTGCACCCCCAGCACGAAGAAGTTCCTCAAAAGCAGCGCTGTTGCAATCCCCCGCATCAAACAGCAGTGCCGGAACGTCATCGGCTACGGCGTAGAGGTTAAGATCATCGAACTGTAAAAACCAAAGAAAACCAAATGGTTTTTACGAAAAGCGTTTGGTTTTCAAAAACGGGAAGGAGGTGGTTAGTAGTGGACGATATTGAAATGGCTCGCCCGAAAGGCTTGTTGATCCTGTTCACATCGTTCAAACTTCTTGACATTCTTGATGATGCGGCATTCCGGCATGTTGTGAATGCAATGCGGGACTATGTGGAAACCGGGAGTGAACCGGAAGGCCTTGAACCTATCGAACAGGTGGCGTTTGAATCTCAGAGGGAAGCGCTTGACGGGAATATTGAGACGTACAGACGTGCTATTACTGCACACCGAGAAGCAGGCCGAAAGGGCGGCAGGCCAAAGAAAACCGACGGAAACCAAAAGGTTTTTGACGATAACCAAACGGAACCAATTGGTTTTTCTGAGAAACCAAACGAAACCAATAGCCCCCTAAAATTAAAAACTAATAATTACTCAGATACTAAAGTATCTGATAGTAATAGCGCTGAAGCGCTGCCCCCTACAACCAAGAACAGGTTTTCACCGCCTGATGTTGAAACAGTAAAAAGTTACTTTGCGGAGAAGGGTGGCACAGAAGGGCAGGCTATTCGGTTCCATGCCTACTACGAGTCCAACGGCTGGAAGGTGGGCCGGAATCCCATGAAAAACTGGAAGGCTGCAGCATCCGGGTGGATATCCCGTGACAGTGAGCAGCAACCGAACAAGCCTGCACCGGGCAATACATCCAGATCTGCAGCGGATGTCTATGCAGACATCTTCAAGGGGGTGATTTGATTGACGATGGAGAAGACCATCGAACTGCTGGCCGTGGCAGATGCCTATTTCGGCAAGCCCCAAACAGACGAGAGCCGGAAGGCGATTTCCACTGTCTGGGCAAAGTCAGACCTTCGGACGGCCCCGGATGATATCGCAGAACAGGCGTTTTACGATGTCATACCGCACTGCAAGTGGCAGAACCAGCTGCTTCCTGACTGGCTGGCGCGGATTCAGAAGATTCAGGGAGAGCGACTCATGACAGAGCGTTGCCTGCATTCACACCGTAAGTTGCAGAAGATGCTGAAAGCCCGCGCAGAGCGGAAGCTTTTGAAAGAATAGCCAGCATATGGCGTTCAGAGCGTCCTGCACGGCTCCCTGAACGCGGTTTTAGGGCAAACCGGCAAAGTTATACTGCAAAACGCAAAACGCCGTTCAGAGCCATTTCTCAGGCTCTGAACGTATGGAGGTAAAAAGCACTATGAACCTGTATGAGATCAACTCGCAGATTTTGGACTGCATCGATCCGGAGACCGGCGAGGTTATGGACATCGACCGGCTAGAAAAGCTGAACATGGCAAAGGCAGAGAAGGTGGACAACATCGCCTGCTGGGTAAAAAATCTCGAAGCCGATGTTGCGGCCTTTGAAGCGCAGGAAAAGGCTTTTGCTGACCGCAAGGCAGCCGCAAAGCGCAAGATCGACAGTCTCAAGCACTATCTGACCGATGCTCTGGGTGGGCAGAACTTCAGCAGTGACCGGTGCGCGGTGAGCTTTCGCCGCAGTAAGGCCGTCTGCGTGCTTGATGAAGCTGCCATCCCTGCCGAGTACATGACCGAGATGACCACCCGCGCACCCAACAAGACGGCCATTGCGGCCCTGCTCAAGACCGGCACGGCAGTGCCCGGCTGCGAGCTGGTTGAGCGCGTGAACCCGTCCGTGAAGTGATGGGGGGAAGGATCGCAGGCCGATATCACCGCTGCCCCCCGTGAAGCTGCAAGGTTGCTGGCGAGCGAACTGACAAGGAGGGAGATTGAAAAATGAGTGAATTTATCGACCGTGAAAAAGCCATTGCAAACATCAAAGCGGCATATTGCTGTGGCTGCGAACATTACAACGGCGTAAGATGCCGCGCGTGTCAGATTATGGACGCAATGGATGTGCTGGAAGATGAACCGGCAGTCGTCCCGGATGCCCAGCGCTGGCGCAAGACCGCAGAAGAGCCGCCGACAGAAAATGATGCTGCATACGGAAAGGTCATCGCATTTTATCGTTGGGCAAAGGCAGCACAGGCCGCAAAGTGGGATTTTGTGGCAGGTGCACCGGATACTTTTCCTCTTTGGATGCCGATGCCTGAACTTCCGAAGGAGAACTTATGACATTAGGATTCGCAATGTTTGTCGCAACATTTATGGTTGCTGTTGTTGCAGCTATTATGGCAGTCTGCTATGCGCTTGTCTGGCTGCTGCGCGATCACCCCATAGCTCTTGCAGCAACTACCGCTTTTATGATTTGGATGCTTGCTGTGGCTCTGATCTACAAAGTAGGAGGTGCGCCGTGATTGAAGTCGAACAGCTTTCACTTTTCACGATGCTGTCCCCTGTTCCGCCTGCCGTAGCGGTCTGCTGCATGGATGGAAGCCGGGTTGATGCTACACCTGCAGAAAGCTGGATGCAGCGGCTTGTGCAGGGCGGTGAGTATGTCGTTCAGGTCGCTGGTCATCCGATGGTGCTCAGACCGGCAGATGGCACGGAAGAAACCATTCCGGACGGACACAGGTATTATCACTACACAATCGGGAACCGCCTGTTTTCGGGCGTTTTTGTGGGGAGAGCCAAAGCGTAACGGCTCGCAATATATGGGAGATGAAAACGTGACATACAAAGAATTTTTGGAGCGCAAAATCGACATTGCGCCCCTGTCAGGCATTGAGATTGACCCCGCAGAGGTCAACCCGGTGCTGAAAGATCACCAGCGCGTGAGCGTCCTGTGGGCGCTGCGCGGCGGTCGGCGCAGCATCTTTGCCCGCTTCGGTCTGGGCAAGACGGTCATGCAGCTGGAATGGTGCAGAATCCTTCAGAAGCACGAGGGAGGCCAGACACTCATTGTGATGCCGCTGAACGTAATGCCGGAGTTCCGGGCAGATGCGGTCAATCTGCTGGGCATGGAAGAACCGCCCTACTGCAAGACCATGGCCGAGGTGGAGGCCAGCACGGCCCCCATCATCCTGACCAACTACGAGAGGGTTCGCGATGGCGATATTGACCCGCACCGCTTCACGGCGGTCAGTCTGGACGAGGCTGCAACGCTGCGCAGCTTCGGCAGCAAGACCTACCAGAGCTTCATGCTCAAGTTCAAGGGCGTGAAATATAAGCTGACAAACACCGCGACCCCGGCCCCGAACCGGTTCAAAGAGCTGATTCACTATGCGGGCTTTCTGGAAGTGATGGACACCGGACAGGCGTTGACCCGCTTTTTCAAGAGGGACAGCACCAAGGCCAACAATCTGACCTTGTATCCTGGCCGCGAGCGCGAGTTCTGGATCTGGTGCGCCAGTTGGGGCCTTTTCCTGCAAAAGCCGAGCGACCTCGGATTCTCGGATGACGGCTATTCACTGCCGCCGATGGATATCCGATACCACAAGCTGAACAGCCTTGACCGGCCCGCCGAATTTGAAGCGGACGGCCAGATGAAGCTCGGCCATGATGCCGCCATGGGCTTGTCGGATGCAGCCAAGGAGAAAAGGGACAGCATCGATATTCGCGCCGCCGAGGTAGCCCGCATCATTGCGGAGGCACCGCCGGACGAGCATTTTGTGGTCTGGCACGATTTGGAGGACGAGCGCAAGGCGCTCAAAAAGGCCGTGCCGGAGATGGTCGATATCTACGGCAGCATGGAGCTGGAAACCAGAGAGCAGCGGGTCATGGACTTCGCACAGGGCCGCACCCGCATCTTCGGAACCAAGAAAAGCCTGTCCGGTTCCGGCTGCAATTTCCAGCGCCATTGCCACCGCGCCATTTTCATGGGCATCGACTACGAGTTCAACGACTTCATTCAAGCCATTCACCGCATCTACCGTTTCCTGCAAAAGTCCCCGGTCATCATCGACATCCTGTACATGGACACGGAGACGGAGGTGCTGCTGGCGCTGCAACGCAAGTGGAGACAGTACGATGAACTGAGCGAGCAGATGGAGGAAATCATCAAAGAATACGGTCTCGGTAGCCTTGCGCTTGAGACCCTGAAGAGAACGATAGGATGTGAGAGAGTGGAAGTCAAGGGAAACAATTACACGGCCATCAACAACGACTGTGTGGAAGAAGTCCGGAACTGGCCAACGGACAGCATTGACCTGTATGTGACTAGTATCCCGTTCGGCAACCATTACGAATATTCGCCCTCGTACAATGACTTCGGCCATAACCCGGATGATGCAGAGTTCTTCCGTCAGATGGACTATCTGACCCCGGAACTGCTGCGCACCCTGAAGCCGGGTCGCGTGGCTGCAATCCATGTGAAAGATCGCGTGGAGTTCGCCAACGTCACCGGCCTTGCAGCGCCGACCATTGAGCCGTTTCACGCGGACTGTATCGCTCATTTCCGGAAGCATGGGTTCGCCTATTTCGGAATGATTACGGTTGTCACGGACGTTGTCCGGGAGAATAACCAGACCTACCGTCTGGGATGGACGGAGCAGTGCAAGGACGGCACGAAGATGGGTGTTGGCTGCCCAGAATACATCCTGCTATTCCGCAAGCTGCCCACCGATTGCAGCCGTGGATATGCCGATACGCCGGTGAAGAAGTCCAAAGAGGAATACACCCGCGCCCAGTGGCAAATTGACGCTCACGCATTCTGGCGCAGCAGCGGCGACCGGCCTTTCACCCGCGAGGAACTGGAAAAAATCCCGACCTCCAAGCTGCAAAACGTATACCGCAAGTTCAGCCGGAACAGCGTCTACTCCTACGAGGAACACGTCAAGCTCGCGGAAAGTCTGGACAAGGATGGCCGTTTGCCGTCCACGTTCATGGTGGTCGCTCCCGGCTCGTGGGACATGACCGTCTGGGACGATATCAACCGGATGCGCACCCTAAACACCACCCAGAGCCAGCGGCGGCAGAACCTCCACGTTTGCCCGCTTCAGATCGACATCGTGCAGCGCCTGATTGAGCGGTACAGCAACGAGGGCGAGCTGGTAGCTGACCCCTTTGCGGGGCTGTTCACTGTGCCGTATGAGGCCGTGAAGATGAACCGCAGAGGCAAGGGCGTGGAGCTGAACCCGGATTATTTCCGTGACGGCGTGGGCTATCTGGAATCTGCGGATGCAGAAAAGGATGCACCCACTCTGTTTGACCTGTTGGAGAATGGAGCTTGAACATGAGCAATGACAACATGAGCCGGAACGCCGAGCATTATGCAGATCCGACCCCCTGCGCAGCTTTCCGCAGCATGCAGAAGGATGAGCGGCAGAAGGAAGCTGCCAAACTGCTGCAAATCAGCCTCCTCGTGCCCCTGCTTCGGCAGGTGGCCGAGTGGGCAGGGTTCGAGATCATAGGCCGCATCCCGCTGAGGGACAAGGCCACCGGAAAGGAGTACAGGTAATGGCACAGCATTACAAGATCGACTGCGACAAGGTGGAGGACCGGAAAGCGCTGGTTGTCATCCTGTCGATGAACGGCTACACCGTCCGCGTGGGAAAGGAAAAGCGCAGCGGCAAATCTACTTTGACCTATTTTGTGGAGTATTGGAGGGGCGACGATGAATGATCAAGCGAAATCTAACCCTGAAACCGACACTATGAGGCCGGAGGACATGGCCCATTATTTGATGGATTTTTGCCATTGCCACTTAGCAGTCGGAAATGGTTGCCCGGGCTGCCCGTTTGATAAACCGACCAGCGACAACGGGGATGGAGAGTGCCGTTTGTATGTCCCCGACGACTGGGATTTTTGAGGAGGCGAAGTGAAGCATGAAAACCGAAAAGAGAATGGCCTGCTTTATCGTGTCAGCAGCATTGCTGATTGTGACGCTGTGGTTTACATCCTGTAGTTCGACATCTGCTGATGCTGAAACTAAAACTGAAGCTGAAACTGCTGACCACCCCTGCTACCATGTCACGGTCTACTCCCCGGCAATTGAAAAAGTTGGCTATGCCGGTAGGCGTAAGCCGAAGTACACCATTACCGTGGAGGACTTTGGCGAGCTGCTTCCTGACCCAAAGCTATCTGCTGAGCGTGAGTATCAGCTCCTGCAAATCCCTCTTGGAGATGGCCGATTTGAGCTGGTATCCACATCTCTGGTGGAGATCGAGTATTACTGAAGGGAGAGGTACGAGCATGAAAGCAGTCCTTTTGAGTATCCGGCCTGAATGGTGCGACCTCATCATTCGGAGGCAAAAGACCCTTGAGGTGCGCAGGACCAGCCCGAAGCTGGAGACTCCATTTAAGTGCTATGTCTATTGCACGAAAAGCAAATCCAAAATAGGCTGGCTCCTAATTGTCCCGGGCAAAGGATGGCGGCGGTTGGATGGCAATATCATTGGCGAGTTTACATGCGATAAAATCGACAAGCTCGTCCACGTCGGAACGATGATGGACATAAACATTTTGACATTGGACGGGTGGTATAAACCAGCTGGCGAACTGCTTCAAGCTGCCTGTCTGACCGAAGCAGCCGCTAAAAAATATCTGCAAGGTCGTAATGGCTACGGCTGGCACATCTCTGACCTGAAAATTTATAATCAGCCGAAAGACATCATGTGCTTTCACCGTGCTGTCGAGGAAAACGAACTGTGGTGCAAGAAATGCGCAATTGGCAAGAAGAAAGATGTACACTGCGCATTTTGCTATGGACTGGATGGCCTTAGACTCCGTCGTCCGCCCCAAAGCTGGTGCTATGTGGAGGAATTGAGCAATGGATAACCGAAGAACGGCGGCCAGTATTCGCCGCAGCTATACCGGTGCCCGAAGCCGCGCAGAGGGCGCTGGCTTTGAAAGCATCATTGACAATGCCTGCGCCTATTACAGATCCATCGGCCTTGCAGACATCGAAAAAACACCGGAGCCGATGCGCCCGATTGGAAGCCCGGACCGTGCTGGCCGGTTCCTTGCCTGCTACACGAAACAGGCCCAGCCGGACTACAAAGGCATTCTCAAAGGCGGAAGAGCCATCAATTTTGAAGCAAAGCACACTGACAGTGACCGGCTGACCTTTGATCGTGTGTTGGCCGCACAATCGCTCCGTCTGAGCCGCACAGAAGCCCTCGGAGGTGTCGCCTTTGTACTATGCTCATTTAGCGGCAGGGCTTTCTACCGCGTCCCGTGGGCCGTCTGGAAGGACATGAAGCGCCTGTTTGGCCGAAAGTACATCACCCCTGCTGATTTGGCGGAGTACCGCGTCCCGTTCGCAGCGCCCGGAGTGTTGCTATTTTTGGAGGGAGTAAAGGAGAAAAAAGATGGTCTTCACATGTGCACCTGAAAATGAAAAGCGAGACGGTGTAGACTACCGCGATGTCAAGGCATGGTTTCAACAGTGCAGGGACTACAAGATAGACGTGGATAGGCAACTTGAACGTATTCACAGGATCTATGGCAGCGCTACAAAGATTACGCAGAACCTTTCCGGTATGCCTACTGCGTCAGGAAACGGAGACAAAATCGGTAATGCTGCTGTGGATATCATTGAGGAACAGACGCGGTATCGGGAGATGGTGAAGCGGCTGACAGCGTTGCAGAACGAGGCAACAAAGCGGGCATATTGCCTTGTCGTTGCTACAGAGTGTGCAAATGCGATCGTAGATTTTTACGTTAATGGAAAAACGCAGGATCAGATTGCCGATGAAACAGGGGTTTCCGGTGTTGATATTGTCCGGAAGCGTATTAACCGGGGTTGCAAAGCTCTTGCAGAGATCTGGTCAGACTTCAGCACTGTATGAATTGTACAAATTGCATAGAAAGGCACCGTTTATTTTGTGATGTCCCGGCACTCCCGAAACGGGGCGCAGTAAGGTAAAATCAGTACAAGCGGAACCGCGCACAGCGGAGCGCCGCTTCTACGCAGTCTCCGAAACGAACCTCCATGATAATTTCCTCCTTTTGGCTTTGCATGCATTTTTCTCTCTTCCGTTTCGCGGACTGCTCTATGCGATACATTGAAACAAAGGCAGCCTGCCGCTCATGAGAGACAGGAGGCGGTTCGATTCCGCCGTATCGCACCGTATGGCGCATGGACTAGACAACCCGCAAGGCCGCACGTGCAACCTCCCGTGCCAAGAAAAGACCTTAGAATCCTTGCCAAGGTGTAGCTTTCCTGACAGGATGTGCGCCAACCAACAGCCCCGGCGGAGAACCGGAGCTGTTTTTATATGGCCGCCTGAGCGCAATTTGGAGCGCGGCGCGTGTGTGTAGACACGGCTGGTTCGATTCCAAGGGCGGCTTTTTACTCTGGTAGCTCAATTGGCAGAGCGATGGTCTCCAAAACCGTAGGTTGCAGGTTCAAGGCCTGCCCAGAGCGCCATGCAATGTACAGTCGGGGGACGGCTGTGCAAAGCATAGCGGGGCATCTGGCCGCGAAAGTTCCGGATGCAGCAGCGCCCACCGTTTGACGCATGTCCAACGAACTGAATGCACGGGCGCTGCTTATTTTTTTGAATATCCCGCCGTTCGGATCTTCCGGGCGGCTTTTTGATTTTACGGCAAGAGAGGTGGTGACGTGGCCAACGAAGAAAATCTCATCCCGTTCAACGAACGAACTGAGAGCGAACAGAGACAGATCGCCCAGAAGGGCGGCATTGCTTCCGGTGCGGCCCGCCGCCGCAAGCGCAGCATGAAAGAAGCCGCCGACTACTATCTCAGCCTGCCGGAGACCGACCTCCGCCGGGTGAATGCCCTGCTGCGGGATGAGGTGGACAATGAGGATATCGACAATCAGATGTCGGTGGTCATGGGCATTACTGAAGCCGCCAAGCGCGGTGATGCCCGTGCCGCCGGGGTGCTGCTGAAGATGCTGGGCGAGGAGACCGTGCAGGAGGACCCGGCAGCGGATGCACTGGAAGCTGCCCGCAAGCTGCTGGGAGGTGTGGACAGTGCCATTGACTGAGTTTCAGCAGGAGTTCCTTCGCAATTGCTCCCACCGCTGGAACGTCAAGACTGGGGCCACCCGCTCCGGCAAGACCTATCTGGACTGCGCTGTTACCATCCCCAAGCGCATCTGCGCGGCCCGGGACGAGGGCCTTTGCGTCATGCTGGGCAACACCCTCGGCACGCTGGAGCGCAACGTGCTGGAGCCCATGCGGGCCCTCTGGGGTCCGGAGCTTGTGGGCGTGGTGCGCACCTCGGCGTCCGGTAACATCGTGCAGCTGTTCGGCCGCAAGGTGTGCGTGCTGGGTGCCGACAACAAAAAGCACATTGCCCGCATTCAGGGTGCGGCCTTCGAGTACGCCTATGGGGACGAGATCACCACATGGGACGAGGGCGTGTTCCAGATGCTCAAAAGCCGTCTTTCCTGCCCCCACAGCCATTTTGACGGCACCTGCAACCCGGATAACCCCCAGCACTGGTTCAAGCAGTTTCTGGACAGCGACGCGGACATCTACTGTCAGGCCTACACCATCGACGACAACCCCACTCTGCCGCCGGAGTTCGTGGCTCAGCTGAAAAAGGAGTACGCGGGCACGGTCTACTATAACCGCTTCATCCTCGGCCAGTGGGCCGCAGCGGGCGGCATCATCTACCGGCCCTTTGCGGACAGCATTGCCGCCGGGGATGGGCGTTTCCTCTGGCCCGCAGCCAACCCCTGCCGCCCGTGGCGCATCCACATCGGGGTGGACTTTGGCGGCAACGGCTCCCGGCACGCATTCGTGGCCACCGGCATCCTGCCCTACTACGCGGGGGTCGTGGGTCTGGCATCCGCCCGCATCGACCCGAAGGATCAGGACGCTGACTACCTTGCCGCACAGCTGATCGATTTCTGCACCGCCGTGTTCGCACGGTATGGCGAGATCCACTATCTTTTCTGCGACAGCGCCGAACAGACGCTGATCAACCACATCCGCACCCGGCTGCGGGCCTGCCCGCTTTCCTGGCTGGCCGACCGGGTGCAGAACAGTGCCAAGATCCAGATCATCGACCGCATCCGCCTGACGTCCATCCTGATGGGCGGCGGGCGCTTTTGGTATATGCCGGAAGCCGCCACCCTGCGGGATGCACTGGCCACCGCCCTGTGGAGCCAGAAGCACCCCGGCGTGGATGAACGTCTGGACGACGGCACCACCGACATTGATACCCTCGACGCCTTTGAGTACACCATCGAGCGCGATTACAGGAGACTGACTGCAAGATGAACGTTGCCGCTTTTATCGATTACCTGAACAAAACAAAGCATCTTCACCTCGATGCAGACTACTACGGCAATATCGAAATCTGGCGGCAGTGGTGGAAGGGCGACGTGCCCGACATCCACGACCAGAAAGAGGACGCCCCGGACGGCAGCGTCATCTCGCGGCGTCTGGCTTCCCTGCGGATGCCGAAGCACGTCTGCGAGGACTGGGCAAACCTGCTGCTCAACGACAAGACCACTCTCCAGATCGGCGATGCAGCCACCTCTGCCTATCTGCTGGGCAGCGATGAACAGCAGACCGGGGGCCTTTTGCGGCAGCTTCATTTCTGGGAGAACGCAAACCGGCTTGTGGAGCAGGCCTACTGGTCGGGCACCGGCTCTTTTGTGATGAGCGTGGAGAACCTGACGGTGGATGCCTCCGGCAACGCTCTGCCTTCGCCGCAGGGGATCATCCGGCTGGACTACGACCCCGCCTGCTGCATCCTGCCCATCAGCGTGGAGCGCGGCGTCGTGACCGAAGCGGCCTTTGTGTCCGAGTGCATGATGGGCGGCAAGCCTGCCGTCTACCTGCAGACCCACACGGTCAGGAACGGCAGCCGCACCATCACCAACGAATGGTTTGAGGTGACGGACGATATCTCCGGCACACCGAAGTTCTCCAAGCTCACCGAGGACAAGACCCCGCCGGGCACGGTAAAGAGCATCACGGTCACCGGCGCACCGGCATGGTTTAGCCTATTCAGCCCGGCTGCTGTCAAGAACCTTGACGGCGGCATGGGGCTGGGCATGAGCATCTTCTCCGAGGCGCTGGACGCGGCACAGATGGTGGACTACGCCTTCGACAACTACCGGCAGGACATCCGCCTCGGCGGCAAGAAGATCTTCTATGACCGCTCCCTGTGCCGCAAGTGGGTGGACAAGGAAGGCACCGAGCACGCCGTGCCGCCGGATGCCGTCCACCGGCAGATCTTCTACGAGCTGCCCACGCCGGAAGGCGGCATCGACCAGCCCGCTGCATGGCGGGAGTATAACCCCGACCTGCGCACCGCTTCCAACCATCAGGCGGTGCAGGACGCGCTGGACATGATGAGCTTCAAGTGCAAACTGGGCTGCCACCGCTATAAGTTCGATCAGGGCACCGTGACCACTGCCACCGAGTACACTGGCAGCCGTCAGGATCTGGTGCAGAACGCCAACAAGAACCAGATCCCCATCGAGACGGCACTGATCGGCATCCTGCGTGCCATGCTGTGGGCGGCGAAGAACCTGCTGGGTGCGCCGGTAGACCCGGAGACCAGTATTTCCGTCAACTGGGACGACAGCTACATCGTCAGCGAGGCCGAGCGCACCAGCCAGCTGCGGGAGGACGCTCTGGCAGGCCTCGTGCCCCGCTGCCGGTACCTCTCCGCCCGGTACAGCCTGAGCGAGGAGGAAGCTCACCAGTGGACAGAAGAAGCCAAGGCAGACAGCCAGTCCGAAGAGCAGATCACCTTCGGGGGTGCCTGATGCTGCCGCCGAGCTATCTCGACCAGATGCCGGACGCCTTTGTGCAGCTCTGGCAGCAGGTCGAAGAACAGATCCTGCAGGACGTGGCCCGGCGCATCGGCAAGATGGACGCCGTGACCCCCACCGCTAACTGGCAGCTGTGGCGCTACCAGCAGACCGAAGCGGTGCGCAACGACGTGGTGAAGCTGCTGGCGAAGTACACCGGCAAGAGCGAAACGGCCATCCGCAAGCTGCTTTTGCAGGCCGCCACCGAAGCCATGGAGCGGGAGGATGCGATCTATTACCACTACGACATGGAGCCGCCCCCTTTTGAAGAGAACGCCGCCCTGAACAACCTGCTGGATGCCGGCGCGCGGCAGACCTGCGGCACATGGCAGAACCTGACCGCCACCACGGCAAACACCGTCACAGGGGCCTTTGAACGCACACTGGACGCTGCATGGCTCAAAGTGGGCACCGGTGCCTTCGACTACAAAACCGCCGTCAAACAGGCCGTGGACAGCCTTGCAGACGACATGCCCATGGTCACCTATCCCAGCGGCCACACCGACAGCATCGAGGTGGCCGCACGGCGTGCCATCCTGACTGGCGTGAACCAGACGACTGGCAAGCTGCAGGTGGCCCGCATGGACGAAATGGGCTGCGAATTTGTGGAGACGACCGCCCACGGCGGTGCCCGTCCTTCTCATGCAGAATGGCAGGGACGGCGCTTCCATCGCGGTGGTGCGGTGGACTACAAGGGCAGGCACTACCCGGATTTTGAAGCCGCAACCGGCTACGGCACCGGCGCAGGCCTTTGCGGCTGGAACTGCCGACACCAGTTCTTTGCCTGCTTCCCGGAGCTGGGCGACCCGCCCCAATGGACGCAGGAACAGCTGCAGGAGCTGAACGCCCGGAATATCGAGTACAACGGCAAAAAGTACACCGCCTACGAGATATCCCAGATGCAGCGTGCCCGGGAGCGGAACGTCCGCCGCTGGAAAAAGCGGTATCTGGCCGAGGATGCTGCCGGGCTGGACACCACTGACAGTGCTGTGCGCCTGAGAGCCGCCCGCCAGAGCCTTGCAGAGTTTGCACAGGCCACCGGTGGCCGTGTGGACAGCGCCCGTGTCAGCGTGCCGAAGTTCGGCAGGAGCGAAGCCAGCAGGGCAAGCGCACAGGCACGGAAGGTGGAGCCGCATAAGGTTCAAAGCACACGGGGTAGCGGCGGCGCATCTGGGCAGAATGGAAAAACCGTGCGTAAAGTTTTGGGAAAGGTCGATACGACCAACACAAAACAGGTTGACGCGCTTAAAAATTCGTTCTGTTCTGGCTATGCAAAATCTGACGTTGAGCATATGATGGTCATTACAAAAGATGGAGAAGTCCATTATATGACCGACAACAATCCCAGAGGGGTTGACTGTTCGTATCTGGGTGGTAAACTGGAAGGTAGTTACAACATTCACACCCATCCACCGAAAACCACGCAATATTCTTTTAGCACAGACGCAGATATCCCCGGCGCATTCGCTGACGGTACTGCTGTCATGGAAGCGGTTGACTACAAATACCGCTATCGTTTTGTTGTACCTGAAAATATCACGTTTGAGCAGTGGGAAGCCGTGTGTGAGGAAGTTCGCGAGGAGCGAAATGCCGTAATGGAAAGCAGAGGGTATGGCTTCGATGATTATGAAGAAAATATCCAGCATGTCATTATTGACGAAACATGCCGCAGACTTGGCTTGAAGTGTTATCACAGGGAGAAGCGAACATGATTTATACTCTGGAACAGATTGACCAGCTCACAAAGGAAAGCGTCCGGCGTGAAAATGCGCTCATTGCTGAATATCGGCGTACACATACAGTCCCCGGCAGAGGGGTTATTTCTACTCCAGAAATTGATGCCGAGCGTGCAGAGCAAAAGCGTCTGTATGGGGAATACCTCAAAGCTCTTGCCAACAAGGATTAACCACCATCCACCCGGACGGTGGTTTTCTTTTACCCATTTTTCAGGAGGTACACTATGGTTACTACGGTTCTTGTTGTTTTGATGATCCTTGCGCTGCTTGAGATCGTTCTGCTGAACGGTGCCCGGCTGTTTTTCATGATCGTATCTGCAATTCAGACCGCGCAGGACGATAAATACACGCCGCACCCGCACCCCAAAAAGTAACACCGGCTAAAACACCCCTGTTTTAGTCGATATCAAGCACGATGCAGTTTGCCCCGTGCTTTTTTTCATGCCGTTTTAGCTCATGTTGGCAGAGCACCGGTCTCCAAAACCGGAAGCGGCAGGTTCGAGCCCTGCAAACGGTGCCATGCGGCGGGCGGCGCGTACCCCGCCCACGACCGAATACTGACAGAGAACAGTGTAAAAAACTGAGGTCTCACACACGAAAGGAGTTTCCACCATGAAGCGTGAAGACGTGAAGAACAAGATCCCCGGCATCACCGACGAACAGCTGAACTGGATCATGCAGGAGAACGGCGCAGACATCAACCGGGAGAAGTCTGCCGCCACGGCCCTGCAGACCCAGCTGGACAACGCAAACGCCCAGCTCAAGACCGCACAGGACGGCCTGAAAGCCTTTGACGGCGTGGACGTGGCAGGCCTGCAGGAGCAGGTCACCAAGCTGAAGGCCGACATGAAGGCGCAGGCCGAGGGCTTTGCCTTCGATAACGCCCTGAATGCCGCCATCATGAGCAAGAAGGGCCGCAGCGTCAAGGCAGTGCGGGCTTTGCTGGATCTGGATGCCCTGAAAGGCTCTGCCGACCGCAGTACCGACATTGCAAAGGCACTGGACGATGCTGCCAAGGCGAATCCGTGGGCCTTTGGTGAGGACGGTACAGCCGGGGTGGCCGTGGTCTCCACCGGAGCCGAGCACGGTGCACCGCCCGCCAACGAGAGCGATGGTGTGGAAGCCGCTTTCAAATCCCTGAACCCTGAACTGAACCTGTAACAACGAAAGGAGATCCCTATGGCACATGCAAGTCAGGAGCGTTATTCCGCTCTGGTAGATGCAAAGCTGCGTGCGACTCTGGTCACCCGCGACAATACCATCTTCAACAACCGCTACGAGGGCAGCCCCAAGGCCGGTAAGGTCAAGATTCCTGTCCGCGACACTGAGGTTGCCGTCAAGGCCTACGACAAGGCAAACGGCGTGGATGCCGATGCCGGCACCACCACCTATCTGGATCTGGACATCGACAACGACGAGGCCGTGAACGAGATCATCGACGGCTTTGACGCCGAGAGCGTGCCCGGCCATCTGGTGGCCGACCGTCTGGACAGCGCCGGTTACTCGCTGGCCCTGCAGATGGAGACCGACGCTTCTGCCGAGCTGGTAACCGGCGGCACCGCCATGGACAGCACTGCTGCCCTGACCAAGGCCAACATCTATGACACCATCGTGGACGCCCGCACCAAGCTGTCCGAGACCCATGTTCCCACGGATGGCCGTTGGCTGCTGGTCTCCCCTGAGACCTATGCCCTGCTGCTGAAGAGCCCGGAGTTCATCAAGGCGTCTGCTCTGGGCGACGCCGTGGTGCAGACCGGCGCGGTGGGCCGTGTGGCAGGCTTTACCGTCTTTGAGGATACCACCCTCGGCGAGAAGGTGGACTTTATCGCGGGCCACCCCAACTGGTTCACCCGCATCGAGGAGTGGAGCGAGCCGGTTGCCGTCAATGACCTGAAGGGCAGCGGCACCTTCATCGGTGCTTGTGCTGTGCAGGGCCGCAAGATCTATGCCCACAAGGTCACCAAGGCCCAGACCGTCCTCGTTAAGAGCCATGCCTAAGGAGGTCTGACCGATGCTCTACTGCACCTATGACCAGTACACGGCGGCGGGCGGCACGGTGCCGGAAACGGCGTTCGGCGTGCTGTGCAGCCGTGCTTCCCGCATGATCGATGCCGCCACCTTTGGCCGGGCCGAGAGCCACGCCGCCGGGTGTGAGGCCTGCCGGGCAGCGCTGGCAGATGCCTGCACGCAGATCATCGGACTGTTGGCCGCTGCATCTGCTGTGGGCGCTGTGCCGGGCGCATCCAGCGCCAGCAATGATGGCTGGAGCGTCACCTTTGGCACCGGCAGCGTGAGCGCCGCCACCCGGCAGGAAGCGGCGGAGATCATCCGCACCGCGCTGGGCAATGACCCGCATGATCTGCTGTACAGGGGGATTTTGTGATGCAGACAGCCGTTACTGTTGTGAACCTCATCCACGATATCACCACCGAGATGGACAGGCCGGTGTGCTGGGTGTTCCCGGCGTGCAGCTGGCGGGAGTGCCGCTCCACCTCCGGCAATGGCACCGCCAAGGACCCGGAACGCACCACCCACATCCGCATCCCGGCCAGCGTGTGCACGGCAGGCTACCTGCCCTACGCCCAGTGGGCGGCGCTGCCTGCTGCCGAAAAGGCCAAGCACTGGACCCTGAAACGCGGCTGGAAGCTGGTGCAGGGCGCGGTGCCTGCCTTGACCGAAGCCGAGTACGCCAAACTCGAAAAAACGCACCTGTGCTGCACAGCGGCGGCTGTCTCGGACGACCGGGAGCCGCTGCTGCCCCACTGGCACGTGGAAGGGAGCTGACACCATGAGCGAGATTATCCCCTTTGGCCCCGCTGCGCCGTCAACGAAGCCAGTTTTTGAGCCGCCTGATGGTTGGAAATACCGGACAGACGGCGTGCAGATGGAGCTGAAATGGCGGCCGGATTTTGGAGCCGAAAAGACTGCCGCCCTGCAAAAGGCACAATATGCCCTTGCACAGGAAGCTGCCAAGCTGATTGACAGCTATGTGCCGTTCGATACCGGCACGCTGAAGAACAGCGTCAATCAGGCATCCAACTTTAAGGAAGGTCTGCTGGTGTACAATACACCCTATGCCCGCAGGCAGTATTACCTGCACGAACAGGGCACTTGCCTGCATGGCGAGACCGGCCTGCGCGGCTCCTACTGGGGTCAGCGGGCACTGGCAGATATCGGTGAGCATCTTGCACTCTACGGCGCAAGGGCCGTCACCACATTCTGGGGAGGGATGGGTCACTTATGAGCGAAACCGTAAAGCCCACCATTGCCGCCCTGCGGGCATGGCTCAAGACCTGCCCGCTGATCGCCGACGAGCAGGAAGCCACCGGCGCGGCTTTCCGCATTGCCGGACTGGAAGAAGAATCCACCGCCTTTTCCATCGAGGACAGCCCCGGTGACCCCATCATCACCGAGTACATCTCCGGCTGGGAAATGGCGAAGAATTACCTCTTCCTCAGCCGCCGTGAGTACAGCGAGATGGATGCCGTTAACATCCAGAACAGCGGCTTTTTCGAGCAGCTCACCGAGTGGGTCATGCGGCAGGACGCCCGGCACAACCTGCCCGACCTCTCGGCCTGCGGCGGGAATAAAACCCCCACCGGCATTGCCGTGACGAACAGCGGCTACATCGTCACAAACAGCGCGGGCAGCTGTAAGATGCAGCTGCAAATGCGCCTGACCTACTACATGCCAAAATGAAAGGAGTTTTGATATGACCGTATCCGAAGCCATTACCAAGTCCGGCATCACGCCCAGCGCGTCGTATACCGGCATTGAGACGGCGAACGATTTTGTGCTGGCGTTCCAGATCGAGAGCACCCAGACCAAGGAAAGCCAGTGGATCGTCTGCGCCGACCATGTGAAGGAGCATTCCGGCTCCCTGAACGCCACCACCGAGGATGCTCAGTACATCCGTACCGGCAACGTCACCGAAAAGACCGGCACCCAGCGCACCCTTGCCGTCAACGGCGACCGCTGCGTGGGCGATGCTTTTCAGGATTTTGTGCTGAGCCACAAGATCGTGTACGGCACCGGCAGCGATGTGATTGTGCCCTACATTTATTTCAGCCTGCGCACCGGCAAGGGCGAGAAAGGCAGTGCTGCAATCATCGTCACCAGCGACGTAGGCGGTGCAGCCGGTTCCAAGGCCACCTTTGCCTGCGACGTGAAGGCCATCGGCACGCCGGACGAGTTTGACTACAACCCCGCCACCCAGTCCGCTGAGCCTGCCAAGGCCGTCAAGGGCTGATTTTTTTCAAACACAGTCCCCGCTCCACACCGGAACGGGGATCTTTTATGCCGTGATTAGTTTTCTCCGGGGCAGAACCGGGGCACGGCTCAACTGAAAGGAGCCAGAACATGGTTATTTGTGGACAGGAATTTGAATTTTCCCTGATGAACGCCAACGACCTTGACCGCTTTGAGGACGCCAACGAGCGGATGCAGCGCAGGAGCGCCGAGGAGTCGGAGCAGTTCCGGCGCGGCAGTATCCGTCTGGGCGACCATGCACGTGCACAGGCACGCATTGCCATGGACTGCATCGACGAGATCCTCGGTGCAGGCTCGTCCGACCGTCTGGGGCTTAACGAAAACTACATGGCACCCATCTATGACGTGATCGAGGAACTGGGCAATGCCTTTTCCGCTGAGAAGCAGCGCTATGCCGCAAAGCCTTCCCAGCCCATGAACCGGGAGCAGCGGCAAAGCAGCAGCGCAAGCAGAAACCCGTGTCCCGCAGCGAGGGTTTCCACCCGCAGGTGGCAAGCCGCCCGGCGCAGCAGCCTATCACCCAGACCAACACTTTCTGGCCGGACACGGAAATCGGGACCCGCCGCAAGACCGACCAGCTGATCGATGCCCGGCAGGCTGTGAATGCCCTGCGGGACGACCCCGATGCCATGCAGCAGCTGGCAGAGTACGCTCTGCAGCTGGCATCCGAGCGCCATGTCTGACCTGCTGCTGGACGCGCTGCCAACTCGGTGGCACGGACACGAGATCATCCCGGATTTTCGGCCCATGGTCTGGCTGGTCAACACCTATGTGCGCGGCCAGACAGGAGATGATCCCATCGGTTTTGCGGTCAGCGCCCTCTGGCGTTTTTACAAAGACCCACACTGTTTTCTGAACGACCCTCAGAAGATCATCGACGCCTACGGGTACATGATCGAGTTTTATAAGGCGGGCGAAAAAGCAGCCGAAAGCGCCGCGGCTGAAAGCAGTACCGCGCCCTCTTCCGGTCTTGCCTTCGACTACCAGTGTGATGCCGGTTACATCGTGGCGGCATTCCAGCAGGCCTACGGCATCGACCTGACCCGCGAAAAGGTGCACTGGTTCCGGTTCCGGGCGCTGTTCGCCGCCCTGCCGGAGGATACCCTCATGGCAAAGATCATGAGCTGGCGCACCATGGACCTGTCCGAGTACGAGGGCAGTATGCGCGACCGCTACGCCGACCTGCAGGAGCGCTTTGCCCTGCCGCCGGAGCTGAGAGGGGGTGCCGCCCGTGTCGTTTCGGTCGAAGAGCACGATGCCGCGTTCCTTGCGCGGTTCCGACATTAGCCGCGCCCCGGTGCCCTGCCCCTACTGCGGGCGGGCGCTGCCGGTGTGGGCAGAAAATGCCGCATCCGCCCATGGCCTGTGGGTAAAATGCAAAAATCCCGCCTGTAAGCGGGAGGTAGAGATCAAGTTATAACAGCCTGTGCCCTTGTGCCCGCGCTCTTTTGGAATGGAGAGAGGTGGACACAGTGGCAGATTTCAGCATCACCGGCGAAGTAAGGCTGAACAGCGACCCGGCGGAAAAAAGCACCAGCAAGTGGACGGTAGCCGCCGGGCAGATGATCGCGGACTTTGCAAAACAGGCATCGTCCAAGCTGGCCGAGGTGGTCAAGAGCGGTGTGGATTACAACGCCACCATGGAAAGCTACCTGACCAACTTCAAGGTCATGCTGGGCAGCGAGGAGGCCGCCGCCACAAAGCTTTCCGAGATCCGCAAAATGGCGGCATCCACGCCTTTCTCGCTGGATGACCTGACTAGCGGCACCCAGACCCTTCTGCAGTTCGGCATTGCGGCAGACGACACCACCGGTGTGCTGCAGCGGCTGGGTGATATCTCGCTGGGCAACGCCGAGAAGCTGCAGACCCTGACCCGCGCCTACGGCAAGATGTCCAGCGCCCAGAAGGTCACGCTGGAAAACGTCAACATGATGATCGATGCGGGTTTCAACCCGCTGAACCAGATCTGTGATGCCACCGGCGAGAGCATGTCCGACCTGTACAAGCGCATCTCGGATGGCAAGGTCAGCTTCAGCGAGCTGGAAGCGGCGGTGGAAGCCGCCACCAGTCAGGGCGGGCAGTTCTACAACGGTATGCTGGAAGCCAGCCAGACCTTCAGCGGGCGCATGTCCACCCTGAAGGATAATGTCAGCGCCCTGACCGGTGAGCTGACCAGCGGCCTGTTTGCAGCTCTGGGTGAGCTGGTGGTCAAGCTGAACGAGGTGGTGGTCTCCTTCCTCGACAGCGACGAGAAGATGGCCCAGCTCAAGGAGACCATCGGTATTGCAACGGCTGTTGTGGCCGCTGCCGGAACGGCATTCCTGACATACAAGGGCTATGTAGCCGCCGCTACTGCAATTGAAGTGGTTCACACTGCCGCAACCACGGCCATGACCGCTGCCCACCAAGCCGCCGAAGCCGGGGCGACCGGTCTTGCAGTCGCGCAGGCAGGTTTGAACGCGGTTCTCAAGGCGAACCCCATCGGCCTTGTAGTGTCTTTACTTGCAGCTTTGGCAGCGGGTCTCGTGACGGCCTATAAGACCAGCGAGACCTTCCGCAATGCCGTCAACTCCGCATTTGCGTCTGTGAAAAAGATCGCACAGAACGCCATCGGCACGGTGGTGGACTGGATCAATGAGCTGGTCGCCAAAATCAGGGGCGCGGCGGCTGCACTGGCAAACCTGAAAAACGGTGTCGGTGCGGCACAGGACGCCTACAATGCCGCCTACAACGGCTACATGGACAACTATAACAAGCGCAAGAACGCGAAACAGTGGAACAGCTCCCACAAAGACCTCGAATGGGACGATGACAACGGATGGGTCCCGAAGGGCACAAGCAGCTCCGGCAACGGCAGCAGCCGTGCCGGGAGCCAGACAGCCGTGAACCCCTACCCGGCCATCACCAGCGGAGCCAAGAAGGCCAGCAAGGCCACGAAGCAGGCCGCCGCAGAAGTCGTCAAGTCCATCTCGGACACCACGACCGAAATCGACGGCAAGATCACCCGCACCACCGAAAACATCACCGAAACGCTCTCCAACGGCAAGACCCAGCAAAAGCAGGTCATCACCGAGACTTCCCGGCAGATGGTGGATGGTGTGCTGAAGGACATCAAAACCATCACAGAGGTGGCTGCGGACGGCACCAAGACCGTCAAGCAGACCATGGAGACCGTCCGCGAGACCGCCAAGACGGTCACTTCCACCTTCGAGACGCTGGCAGACGGGGTCAAGACCACCACCCAGACCGTCACCGAGACCCTGACCGACGGCACCGAGACCCAGAAGCAGGTCATCACCGAGGTCTACGACGACATCGTGGACGGTGCCCTCGTGACCATCGAGCGGGTCAAGACCATCGCGGCCGACGGCACCGTGCAGGTGGCTGAGCAGATCAAAAAGTCCAGCGCGGACACCTTTGACGGCCTGTGGAAGGAGATCCAGACCGAAGCAGATACCGGCGTGCTTGGCACCTTCGATGATCTGTACACCGCCGTCAAGAACCAGGACTGGCTGAGCATCGGCAAGTGGGTCGCAAGCACCATCTACAGCGGCCTGACCGCCGACCAGAAAAAGCAGGTCAATGATTTTGCCCTTGGCATCGTGACTAAGCTCAACAAAGCGCTGGGCGGTGCCCGCGATCAGCTGGTGCAGGGTGCCATTGATCTGGGCGGGCAGATCGTGAACGGCCTGACCAGCGGCTTCTCTGAGGTCTGGCAGCAGGCGCAGGGCCTCGGCTCCACCCTGATAGAGATCTTCGGCGGGCTGAAAACACCGCTGAGCAATGCGGCCCTTGCCATCAGTCAGGGCATGAAAGGCGGCCTGATCTCTGCATTCCCGGAGATCCTCGCTTCGCTGGGCGGCCTGATCGGGTCTATCGGCGGCGCGTTCGTAGCAATGCTGGATGCCATCGCTGCGGCGCTGTTCCCTACTGGCTTTGGCACTCCGCAGGCTCTGCTGATGATCGCAGCGGGCGTAGCCCTTGCTGCCGTCATCGCGGGCATCGTTGCCTCGATCGGCGGCTCTTTCAGTAAGAAAGGTTCGTCCGGGCGCGGCGGCTCTTCCGGCGGGTCCTCCGGCTCCGGCGGCATGGGCAGCGTGGATATCACCACCGGCACCGGCAGTCTGGAAGATGCCATCAACGCCAACACCAAGGCGCTGGAAAAGACCAACGCCGCCCTTGCCGACATGATCCGGCAGGCGGGGGCGCTGGTGCTTTCCGACAACATGCGCCTCGGCTCCACCGTGGCTGCATCCGGCACCGCACAGGTGGTGTCTGCTGCCAACAGCTACCACCGCGAGGGTGATACCAACATCACCCAGAACTTTTACAACGGCCACGACACCGCCGCCGCACAGCAGCGGGAAGCCCGCTGGGAAGCCGACAAGGCCAAGGCCCGCAAACGATGAAAGGAGGACACTGTGCTTTTTAAAGACCATCTCAAGGTCGTGACAGATGCCGGTGCCGTCCTGCATCTGGGCTGGGACTACGATGCCCCTTACTTTCTCGACCCGCTGAACGGCATCGACGTGGACTTGAAAACCGCGCAGGGTGTCAATCAGGTGGGCGACACCGTGGAGGGGCAGAGCGTCTCCGGCGTGTCCCGCACCCTCGATGTGGTGTTCTGGGGCGCGTATGCGCTGGACAATGCCCGGGATTTCAGCAAAAAGCTGCCCTACTTCACCAAGGGCACCCTGTACTTTGGCGACCACTATTTCACCCGCTTTGTGCTGCAGAAAACGCCCTACTTTTCCAGCTACACGCCGCAGCCGCGCTGTTCGCTCATGCTCTACAGCGAAAAGCCCTTCTGGTACGACCTCAACGCCGTCAGCAGCGTGCTGGGCGGGTACGAAAAGGCGTTCCGCTTTCCTGTCTGCTACGACAGCCACATCTACGGCATCAAGCGGGACGGCACGGCGGCAGTGCTACGCAACGAGGGCAGCCTGCCGGTGCCCTTCACGGCCACCCTGCGGTGCGACATGCCGGTGACGCATCCAAAGGTGGTGGATCTGCAGACCGGGGCCTTCATCGGCTTTGGCCTGACCCTGCAGCCGGACGAGACGCTGGAGATCTACCGCAGCACCTCTGACCGGCTGGCCTGCACTCTGACCCGGGCAGGCGTGACCGAGAACATCTTCTCCAAGCTGGACGAGGACAGCACCCTCACCGAGCTGCAGCCCGGCGATAACATGCTCTCCATGCAGGCCGAGAACGGCTCCGGCTACCTGCAGGCATCCGTGAGCTTTTACCCGATGGAGGCGGGCATCCTGCCCGAACCGTTATGAGACTGGACGTTTTGGACGCAGACACCCTTGCCCGCGTGGGCTGGGTGGACGTGTGGGTGTCCCTCTATTGGGACAGTCCCTATTACTCCGAGGGCAGCTTCACGCTGGAAGTGCGCCCCACCACCGAGAACCTGCAGCTTTTGCAGGAGGGCCGCTGGCTGGTGCGCAGCGACGAGAACCCCCGCATCCCCATGCGCATCTGCTCCCGCGCCAACCAGAACGAGGACGCGAATTTGGTCGTGAGCGGCTACCCGGCAACATGGCTGCTGACCAAGCGGGTGTCTGCGGTGAGCATCAAGAACCAGAACGCCGAAGCCGCCATGCGCAGTCTTGTGAGCGCCGCAAAGCCATGGCCCCGCCTTGCGCTGGGCACCGAGTACGGCTTTGACACCACCTTTGAAAAGCAGACCTCCGGCGGTACGGTGTTCGACTACTGCAAGACCATCGGGCAGGCCTGTGATCTGGGGTTCCGCATCGTGCTGGACGGCAAGGGCAGCAAGAAAAAGCTGCTCTTCGAGTGCTTCCGGCCCACCTTCGACCCGAACCGCAGATACAGCCCCCGGTGGGGCAACCTGCTGAATGCCGGGTGGAGCTTTGCCGACACCGACTACGCCAACATCGCCCTTGTGCAGGGCGCTGGCGAAGGTGACGAGCGCGCCACCGTCTGGGTGGGCGATGTGAACGCTACCGGCTCCGACCGGCGGGAAATGTACGTCGATGCCCGTGATGTGCAGCCGGAGGACGGCGAGACCAGCACCAGCCAGAGCTATCTGGCAAAGCTGGCTGACCGGGGCGGCGAAAAGCTTCTGGCCCAGCTGCGCACCGGGTCCATCGAGTTTGACGTGGACGATGATACCCTGCAGGTGGGCGACGTGTTGAGCGCAAGCCTGCCTCAGCTGGGCTACACCGCCATGGTGCGCGTGGCCGACATCATCACCCAGAGCGAGGACAGCGGCACCACCCGCACCATCCGGCTGGGTACGCCCACATGGCACAAGACTTAGGAGGACTTTATGGCTGATATCATTACTTACCCCGAAAACGGCATTACCTACGATGCCGACGACGCTTCGGGCTACCTCGCCACCCGCCTGAGCGGCGTGTACAGCGCCGAGGAGGATTTCTCCGTCACGGCACAGGGCGGCCTGAGCGTGCAGGTGAGCGCCGGTCAGGCATGGGTGCGCCCGGCGCGGTTCAAGGGCCGCAGCATCATCATGGAGCAGCCCACCACCGTGGTGCTCACCGAAGCGGACCCTGTACGCAGCCGCATTGACCGCATCGTGCTGCGCTACGATGCCGCCGCCAAAAAGACCAGCCTGCAGGTGCTGGAAGGTGTCCCGAATTCTGCCGGGCCTGCTGCCCCGGCCATCACCCGCACCGAGCTGATCTACGACCTCTGCCTTGCCGAGATCAAGCGCCCTGCAGGCTCCACCGCCGTTACCGCCGCCGACATCTACGACACGCGCGCAGATGAGACCGTCTGCGGCGTGATGCGGGATGGTGTGCATGGCATCCCCACCGGCACGCTGGTGCAGCAGTGGAAGGCCGTGATCGAATCCATGAGGGGTGGCAGCTTTTATACCCGTGCCGAGGTGGATGCGCTGTTGAAAAGCTTGAAAAGCGTGGATCCTTTTCCCGTGGGCAGCATCTACCAGAGCACCGCCCGTACAAGCCCTGCCGCACTGTTCGGCGGTACATGGCAGGAGATTGCGCAGAACCGGGTACTGATGGGTGCTGGCAGCGGCCACGCAGCGGGCACCACCGTGGAGGCCGGACTGCCGAACATCACAGGCTCTTTTGTCGCGGATGTAAAAAAGGGTGAACATAAGGTATCCGGCGCATTCACTGCCGGCAACGTGATCGCATCTACGGGCGAATACAATAACTTTTCTGATGTATATAAGTTCAGTCTGGATGCGTCCAAGTCTAATGCCATCTACGGCCGCAGCGCCACCGTGCAGCCTGCCGCCTACTATGTGCACATCTGGCGGCGCGTGGCCTGAGAAAGGAGGTTTTGAACCATGAAGATCATTGACGAGAACGGTGCAGCCATTGAAAACCCTGACCTGACGCTTGGGTATCTGGTGGACGACACCGAGCCAGTGGAGCACCCCGCCGTGGAAGGCGTGGAGGAAGTGAGCCACTACGAGACCGTAACGGAGTATCCCGGCGGCGGCAGGGATGTGCGGAAGGTCATCGACGTGCCGGGCATGCCTGCGCAGGCCGCATGGACCGAACAGGTGCCGGTGCAGAGATACATCCGCTATACGGAAGAAGAATTGGCCGCGCGGGAAAAAGAGCGCCAGCAGGCCGAGGAAGCAGCCCGTCTGCCCGAGACGATTGCCAGCCTGACCTGCCAGCTGACCGACCTGCAGCTGGCCCTGTGTGAACTGTACGAAGGAGGTGGTGTGTAATGGCAAGGATCTATGCGGCCCTGATCCGCAAGGGCATCAAAACGCTGGAGGATGTGCCCGCCCGGCTGAGGGATGCCGTGGCAGCGCTGCTGCAGGAGGACGGCCATGCTTAACGTTTACTCCCGCGCAAGGGATGGCGAAACGCTGCTGAGCCGCAGCTTCCGCGCAAAGGAATTTGCCTGCAAAGACGGCACCGACCCTTTGTTTGTGGACAGCGAACTGGTGCAGGTGCTGCAGGCCATCCGTGACCATTTTGGCGCACCGGTGGTCATTACCAGCGGCTACCGCACCGCTGCACACAACAGGGCTGTGGGCGGGGCGGTTTACAGCCAGCATCAGTATGGCCGTGCCGCGGATATCCGGGTGTCCGGCGTGCCGGTGGAGCAGCTTGCCGCCTACGCCGAGACCCTGCTGCCCGGCACCGGCGGCATCGGCCGCTACCCCGCAAAAGGCTTTGTCCATGTGGATGTGCGCAAAGCAAAAAGCCGGTGGGTCGGGTAAAGGCGGTGAACGGAATGGAAACGATCTTATCCGCTGTCATTGCCGGGGCCGTGACCCTGATCGGCGTGCTGATCGCCAACAGCCGCAGTCAGGCCGTGACCGACA
>OKRX01000478.1_pt1 | contig 31329 bp, 28 predicted proteins | sample 1601241 | NCBI WGS metagenome assembly OKRX01 (sample SAMEA3541500, study PRJEB24748) | human gut metagenome | biome: human gut; feature: human-associated habitat; material: faeces | place: China | collected 2012
AAGGTAAACAAGGGAGCGCCAGGAATTGATGGCATGACCATTGAGGAGGCTCTTCCATATTTAAAGGAACATCAACGAGAGATAACCGACCGCATTTATCGTGGAAAGTATACTCCGTCTCCAGTAAGACGAGTTGAGATTCCCAAATCAGATGGTGGTGTGCGAAAGCTTGGCATACCAACAGTGCTAGACCGTACACTTCAACAGGCAATAACCCAACAGTTAGTGCCAATCTATGAACCACTGTTTGCAGAGGGTAGCTATGGCTATCGGCCGAACAGAAGTGCAAAAGAGGCAAGTGCCGTTTGGTAACGGAAATCGGGGCTTTCTCAATCTCGCTGGCCCACACCGAGCGGATTCCGCACCGGGAGGCAGCAAGGGGAAAGACCCCGATCCCGTCAAACAGACTTCCCAGCTTAATGTCAGGCATTTCTGCCATGTCCTTTTACTGCCAGGACGCCCTCTAAAGTCGTTGCCGCAATGCCAAGCCTTCCAGCAACTGCAATATCGTTTTTCACATCTTCATCCACTGTTTCCCCGCAGACAATCAGCGTATGGGAACGGCGGAGCATATCCCGGGCCATGTCAATCCCGGCTTTGTGTTCCTCGGGTACGCTGTCGTCTAAAAACAGCGGAAGGTAGATCAGCGGACAGATGGGAGAAAATCCCGCCTCATAAGCAAGGCGGCAGTAGCCCACCGCCAGTTCCATGTCGATTTCCGGCTGTCCGCTCCATGCGGCAGTCAGATATGCTAAGGGTCGTTTCATTGAATAACCTCCGTTTCTTCTTATATAGAATGGGTATCAGCAAGGTTCGCCTTTCCCCTCCGCCCCTTTCCCCGGAAAGGGGGACGGCTCTGGAGAATTTATATCCCCGTCGCTTGACTGTGTAAAAGCATAACCGGGAGAAATCCGTCAAGGGTGCCGTATGGCACCGCCTCCGGCGGCCGTATGCCCTTGACGGATTTTTCCGGCTATGCTAAGGGATAACTGGCGACGGGGAATAACATTTTATATGTTTTTATCACCGGAGGAGATTACACTCTGTCTTCCAGAGATGATGGAATCCATGCAGATGACGGAGCTGCCATTTCCGGAGGCAGTATTAAGATTTCAGAAAGCTACGAAGGAATAGAAGGTTTGACGATCGATATTACAGGAGGACAGATCGATACTACAGCATCTGACGACGGTGTGAATGCTGCCGGAGGCAGAGACGGAAGCAGTATGGAAAAAGGACAAGATCCGTTTGTATCTATGGAAGGAGCCTATATTTCAATTTCAGGCGGCAGCCTGAGAATCAACGCGTCAGGAGATGGGATTAGTTCATTGGATTATAATGGAAAAGCAGTGGTCACAGGAGGAATTTTTGCTTCATCAGGCGCATCCGGTATGGCACAAAACTTTGATCCATCTTCTACCCAGGGGATAATAATGGTTACTTTGAATCCGCAGGAAGCCGGAACGCAGATCGCCCTGAAAAACAGTGACGGCACAGAGCTTTTATCCTGGAAAGTAGAAAAAGAATATTCATCTGTCCTCATTAGCAGCCCGGATATCAGACAGGGAGAAAGCTATTCATTAACAGCCGGTACGGAGGAGAAAATGATTACTATGGACAGTCTTGTTTACGGCGCCGATATTCCTGAAAATGGAAAGGCTCCCGTTGGCAGTGAGACTCCTAAAGGCGGTAGGGGGCCTGAGAACGGCGAAGTTCCCACAGGCGGGAGAGCGCCCATGGAAAGGGAACCAGCGGAGAATGGTAAAAGACCCGGAGAAATGGACAATAAACCGGGAATGGGAGAAAAACCCGATAATGAAAATAAAAAAGAAATCCAGTAAATGTGTGGGATGTATAGTTGACACAGGAAGAATATTACGGCAGCCTTCTGAAAAAATGAAAGAAATATTTAGAGCAGCTGGCAGGACAATACCCTGTCCGTGAAACAGAAGATGGTATTCATCCGATGGGGAAGCAGCCATTAAGGGGATTTCATAGAGAAAAAAATTAGTAAGATTTACACGGAATGAACTGCAGAGGTTGACAGCAGAAATTCAGATCCTATCGTAAAAAAGGAAACTGCGGTCATTTTCATGACCGCAGCCTATGAAGACATACTCCCGGGAGGTTCCCGCTTTATCAATAACCTACAATGTTTTTTTTCGTTCATCCTCTTCCTGACCTGGATCGTCTCCATGCTTTAACACCCTTGCCATCAGCGCCATAGCATAAAACAGGACGGAAAAGAAGAGGATCGAAAAAGCCACAGCCATCAGTGTATTTTTGGAAGCCCCGGTAAGAGCCAGAATAAAAAACAGGAGAACAAGCCCTGCAAGGAGAAGGACTCCAAGAAGAGCCAGAATACGTTTTAATTTCATTCCTCTGCCAGCGCCTCCCATAATTCGTAAAGTTTTTCCAGTTTTTCACTGATGGAATCCTTTTCTTTGTTCAGCTCCATCAGTCTGGACACATCGGTATAGACTTCTTCCAACGCCAGCAGCTCATTGATCTCGCTGTCTCTTGTTTCTAACTGGTGGATGGCGTCTTCGGTCTTTTTAAGTTCATTCTGACGTTTGCGGATCCTGGCCTGCTCTTCCTTCTGAGCCTTCCAGTCAAGCTTGGCCCCTGTATCTGAAGCAGAAGAGGAGGCAGCGGTACCGGAAGAAGCTCCCGTTCCGGCATCAGCCGGACGGCCTAAAGCTGATTTTGGAGCCTCAGAGCCTCGTCCTGCAAAAAATGCAGCCTCCACATCCTCCTTTTTCTCCAGATAATAATCATAATTGCCAATATAATTTACAAAGGACTGTCCGGTCAGATCCAGAATCCGGGTAGCGGTGCGGTTGATGAAATAGCGGTCATGGGACACGTAAAGCACCGTTCCTGTATATCGGTTTAATGCACTTTCCAGAATCTCCTTTGAGGTAATGTCCAGATGGTTGGTGGGCTCGTCAAGGAGCAGGAAATTGGCGTCAGAAAGCATAAGCTTTGCAAGTGAAACGCGGCCCCGTTCGCCGCCGCTTAAATCCTTGATCAGCTTAAACACATCATCACCGGTAAAGAGGAAAGAAGCAAGGGTATTGCGGATCTGAGTGTTGTTCATATTGGGATAGGTATCCTGGATTTCCTGAAACAGGGTTTTATCCATGTGGAGGACCTGATGCTCCTGATCGTAGTAGCCGATATGAACCTTGGCGCCCAGGCGGATTTCTCCGGCATCAGCAGGGATCAGGCCGTTTATGATCTTAAGAAGCGTGGTCTTTCCGGTACCGTTATTTCCGATAACCGCAATCCGTTCCCCACGTTTGATTTCAAAGCTGCCATGTGTAAATAATGTCTGAGTATCAAAGGACTTGCTTAAGTCTGTGACGGTGAGTACATCATTTCCGCTGACTACATCCGGTTCCAGACGGATATCCATGGAATCGTTGATTTCCACTGGCTTTTCCAGACGCTCGATTTTATCCAGCATCTTTTCCCGGCTTTCTGCCCTTCGGATGGATTTTTCACGGTTAAATGATTTTAATTTGGCAATGACCGCTTCCTGATGGCGGATTTCCTGCTGCTGATTTAAGTAAGCACGGATCTGTGCGTCTCTGAGCATAGCTTTTTTATCGCTGTAGGCGGAGTAATTGCCGGAAAAAACAGTGGCGGTGCCATTGTCCAGCTCGATGACCTTTGTAACCACACGGTCCAGGAAATACCGGTCGTGGGCCACGATGATCACGCTTCCTGAATAGCCCTTTAAATAGGTTTCCAGCCATGCAATAGACTCCATATCCAGATGGTTGGTGGGCTCGTCCAGAAGCAGGATATCGGGTTTGGTTAAGAGAAGCTTGCCTAAGGATACACGGGTTTTCTGGCCGCCGGAGAGCGCCTGGATGGGCTTTGAAAATTCATCCTCTGAAAATCCCAGACCCTTTAATACCCCCGTAATTTCACTGCGGCAGGCGTAGCCGTTTTCCAGCTCGAACGCGTGGTTTAAGCGGCTGTATTCGGAAAGCATAGCCTCCAGTTCTTCACCGGAGGCAGATTTCATGGACTGTTCAAGGTTTCGTAGACGCTCCTCCATTTCAAGGATAGGCCGCTTTACCTCTAAAAGAGCGTCATAAATGGTCTCAGCGCCCTCCAGATCCTGATGCTGGGCCAGATATCCGATGGAAGCGCCCTTGGCCCAGGTTACACTTCCCTCATCTGGTGCCAGATCACCGATGATGATCTTTAAAAGAGTGGATTTTCCCGCGCCGTTAATCCCTACGACAGCGGCTTTTTCATGTTCCTCTATATGAAATGAGACCCGTTTGAGGATATGGTTATCTCCAAAGGACCGGCTGATGTTGCTGCATGACAGGATCATTTCAAAACTCCTTTTTTAGCATAAATTCTATGTTTTTTGCATAATATGCACCAATCAGTATAATATAGGAACATATTTTTTTCAAGAACATCCTGAAAGTGATTTGACATTTTTTTAACGCCCGATTATAATAGAAAGCATTAGATTGAATCATATAAGGAGAGGGTGGCACAGGATGGAACGCAAGGAAATATCGAAAGCGGTTATTTCGAGACTGCCCCGCTATTACCGCTATCTGGGGGAGCTGATTGAAGAAGGAGTGGAGCGTATCTCTTCCAATGAACTGAGCAACCGCATGAAGGTTACAGCTTCTCAGATCCGCCAGGATCTGAATAATTTCGGCGGCTTCGGACAGCAGGGCTATGGCTATAATGTAAAATATCTGTACTCGGAAATTGCAAAGATTCTGGGAATCGACCAGCAGCACAATCTGATCATCATCGGAGCCGGAAATCTGGGACAGGCAATCGCCAATTATACAAATTTTGAACGGAGAGGTTTTGTGATCAAAGGGATGTTTGATATCAATCCCAAGCTGATCGGTCTGGTGATCCGCGGGATTGAAATCCGGTCCGTGGACGATCTGGAAAGCTTTATAAAAGAGAATGAGATCCAGATCGCGGCTCTTACCATACCAAAGACAAAGGCTCCCGAGATTGCGGATCGTCTGGTAGCAGCAGGAATCAAGGCAATCTGGAATTTCGCCCATACGGATCTTGTTGTACCGGAGGATGTAGTTGTGGAAAATGTGCATCTGTCTGAAAGTCTGATGCGGCTGTCCTACCGGGTATGCAGTATGCTGGACCGGGATGAAAAAAACGAACGCACAGGAAGCAAGTAGGATGATACTGGGAGTTGGAACCGATCTGATCGAAATAAAGCGCATGGAAAAGGCCTGCAGGAGGCCTCATTTTGTCGCTCGCACATTTACGGAGACGGAAAGCCGGCAAGCGAAGGGGTCTGCCTCTAAGCTGGCCGGCTCTTTTGCTGTGAAGGAGGCCGTGGCAAAGATGTTCGGCACCGGGTTCCGGGGATTTATGCCCGGAGATATCGAGGTGCTTCGGGATGAGCTTGGAAAACCCTATGTCAATCTTTACGGCGGCGCTAAAAAGCGATCTGAGGAAATGGGGCTGACACAGATCCATGTGTCTATCTCCAATACAGAGGATTTTGCCATGGCATTTGCAGTGGGCGAAAAGGAAACGTCCGCAGAGAGGAGAACATGATATGAGAACCCTTCTGACAGGTAGAAAGATGAAAGCAGTGGATCATTACACCATCCATGAGGTCGGGATTCCTTCCCTGGTTTTAATGGAGCGGGCAGCTTTGGCGGTCGCAGACTGCGCATTAAAGGCAGCCCGAGCATTTGCCGCACACAGTCCGGTCTGGGCGCTGTGCGGTGTGGGAAATAATGGAGCGGATGCAGCGGCGGCAGCCCGGATGGTTTATTTAAAAGGACTTCCTGCAGTTATTTTTCTGGCCAGTTCAGAGGAAAAGGCGACAGAAGAATTAAAGCTCCAGCTTTCCATTGCCAGGAAGCTGGGGATACCTGTAAAAAAATGGGAACTTATGAAAGAGGAAGCAGAAAACTGCGGGATTCTTTTCGACGGCCTTTTCGGTGTGGGATTAAGCCGGGAAATCCAGGGAGAATACAGAGCCTGTATGGAGCTTGCAGCAGAGATTCTTAAAGGGAATGGAAAAACAAAGCCATGGTGCATTGCTGTCGATATTCCTTCCGGGATCCATTCCGGTACGGGAGCGGTGATGGGGATTGCTCTGAAAGCAGATGAAACCGTAGCCTTTGGCTGGGAGAAGATTGGAACTGCCGTATATCCGGGAAGGGACTATGCGGGAAATGTTACGGTTGCAGACATCGGTTTTCCTGAGGAGGCCTTAAGGGTAGAGCCGGAAGAGGAGGATCCGATCTCTATGGCGTATGCCTGCGAGGAAAGCGATTTAAACCGGGTACCGGAGCGGAAAGCCTATTCAAATAAAGGGACCTTTGGCCGCGTGCTGATCGCAGCAGGCTCTAAAAACATGAGCGGAGCAGCTTATCTTAGCGCTCTTGGAGCCTACAGGGCCGGAGCGGGACTTGTAAAAATCCTGACCGTGGAAGAAAACAGGACGGTTTTACAGACCCTTCTTCCGGAAGCCATTATTTCTTCTTATCGTCCGGAAGAGCTTTTAGGCGGGAGAGAGGATTTTAAGGAACGGATCGAGGCTGAGATGAACTGGGCAGATGTGGTGGTTTTAGGCCCTGGTCTTGGAAGCGAGCCTTATGTGGAATATCTGGTAGAGGATATCCTTACAAGCGCCTTTGTGCCTGTGATCATTGATGCGGACGGCTTAAATACCATTGCATCTCACCCCTATCTGACCTCCTACTATACGGAAAATATTGTGATCACTCCCCATTTGGGGGAAATGGCGCGGCTTACAAGCCAGAAAATCAGTGAAATTCAGGCCGATCTTCCGGCTGCGGCATTTTCCTATGCATCCCACTACGGGATTACCTGCGTTCTTAAAGATGCGGCAGCCGTGACCGCAGGAAAAGAGGGGACTTTATATATCAATACCAGCGGAAGCAGCGCTATGGCAAAGGCCGGATCCGGAGATGTGCTTACCGGCATCCTGGCCGGGCTGATGGCCCTGGGAATGGAGGAAGAGGAAGCAGCCGCTTTGGGCGTTTATATTCATGGGCTGGCAGGAGAGCGTGCAGCCGGAAATAAGCTTCACAGCCTGCTTGCATCAGAGATTGCTGAGGCAGCCGGGGCCTTTATGGATCGGCAGAAGGAGGAAATCAAAACAAAATGAGACCTTACAGCAGAGTATATGCAACGGTAAATCTGGATGCCGTTGTTTCTAATATGAAAGCTATGAGAGAGGCCCTTCCGGCCTCTACAGCCATTATGGGTGTCGTAAAGGCAGACGGCTACGGCCATGGAGCAGTTCCGGTGGCCTGGGCCATGGATCCGTATGTGGAAGGTTATGCGGTATCTAATATAGACGAAGGGATCAATCTGCGCCGCCATGGGATCCAAAAACCGATCCTGATTTTAGGTGTGACCCACAGACAGCGGTTTGAGGAGCTTTTGCAGTACAAGATCACCCCGGCTATGTTCCGTTTAAAAGAAGCCAAGGAATTATCCTGTCTGGCAAAGGAAAGAGGCCTTACGGCCAAAATCCATCTGGCCCTTGATACAGGCATGAGCCGGATCGGCATGGCTCCCAGCAGGGATGCTGCAAAGGAGGCAGCCGGGATGGCGTCCCTTCCGGGCATTGAAATCGAGGGGCTTTTTACCCATTTTGCAAGAGCAGATGAGACAGACAAGACCTTTTACAGGGAGCAGTATGACAAATATCTGGCTTTTTTAGGTTATCTGGAGGAATATGGGGTCAATATTCCCATCCGCCACTGTTCCAACAGCGCCGGGATCGTAGAAGATCTGGATTCAAACCATATGGATATGGTCCGTGCCGGAATCTGTATTTATGGTCTTTATCCATCGGATGAAGTGGATCGAAGCCGGATCCGACTGACGCCTATAATGGAAATTAAGAGCTTTATCACCTATATTAAGGAAATAGGACCAAAAACGCCAGTAAGCTACGGCAGCACCTTTGTATCAGATAAGACTATGCGGGTGGCAACCATTCCTACCGGATATGCGGACGGTTACAACCGCGCTTTGTCCAATAAAGGTTTTGTCCTTATCCGCGGAAAGCGGGCCAGGATCCTTGGCCGGATCTGCATGGATCAGTTTATGGTCGATGTGACGGATATCCCTGAGGCAAAAGAGGATGATGAGGTTACTTTGATCGGAAGGGATGGGGAAGAAGAGATCACAGTAGAAGAAATGGCTGCCTGCTCAGGTGGTTTCCACTATGAGATCATCTGCGATATTGGAAAGCGGGTGCCCCGAGTCTATATAAAAGACGGTGCGATTGCGGGAACAAAGGATTATTTTGATGACCGCTACGAAGGGTTTGAAGAGCCATAAGATATTTATAAGAGGTACAGACACGCTCCCTGGACTGTCCCCCTACATATGCTGATAGTGTATCAGTACATGGGAGGGGAAAGCTATGATCATCAGACGGGGAGATATCTTTTATGCGGATCTTCGCCCGGTTGTGGGCTCTGAACAGGGAGGTGTGCGTCCGGTGCTGATCATTCAGAATGATGTGGGAAACCGACATAGTCCTACGGTAATCTGTGCGGCGATCACCTCCCGTATGAATAAGGCAAAACTGCCTACTCATGTAGAGCTGAAAGCCAGAAACCGGAGTCTGGTCAGGGATTCTGTCATTTTACTGGAGCAGGTACGCACCATTGATAAACAGCGGCTGAGAGAAAAAATCTGTCATATTGACGGGGAAATGATGAGACGGGTAGATGAGGCTATGCGGATCAGCCTGGAGCTGGGAATGAGAGAAAGGAGTTTTTGAATTTACTATGGAGGATGGAAGCTGGGGGCCTGGAAAAAAGCTTTTTGCAGCTTTAAGGCGCTTTGGGATCAAGTTACACGGTTATGAGGATGTAACGGAAGAAGATATTATGACCATGGTCAATGAAGGCCATGAGCAGGGGGTGCTGGAAGCAGATGAAACAGAAATGATATCCAATATTTTCCAGCTTGGTGACACAACGGCAGAAGATATTATGACTCACCGAACCGGGATCACGGCTCTTGACGGTTCCATGAAGCTGGAGGCTGCCCTTGATTTTATGCTGGATGAGGGCATAAATACACGGTATCCCGTATATGGCGAGGATATGGATGATATTATCGGGATCCTTCATCTGAGAGATGCGGCCATGCTGGCCCGCAAAGCAGAATTCAGGGAACAGGAAATCCGTAAAGTGCCGGGACTTTTAAGAGAGGCGGCTTTTATCCCTGAGACAAAAAAGATTGATTCTCTTTTTAAAGAAATGCAGTCGGAAAAGATCCATATGGAAATCGTGGTAGACGAGTATGGACAAACCGCAGGCCTGGTGACCATGGAGGACATTTTAGAAGAAATCGTGGGGAACATCATGGATGAATATGACGAGGAAGAGCACTATATGACCGAAAGAGAGGACGGTTCCTGGCTTATCAGCGGACTGGCTCCCTTTGATGAGGTTTCAGAGGCGCTAAAACTCAGCCTGGGAGAGGACGAGGAGGAGTACGATACATTAAACGGTTTTCTTACATCCCGGTTAGACCGGATTCCGGCAGAGGGCGAAAAGCCCTCCATCGACCAGTCCGGCTGGCATTTTCAGGTGTTAACGATCGGAAATAAGAAAATTGAAAGCGTACTTGCAAAAAAACTGCTGGAAGACAGGAAAAACAGAATGAACGAGGAAGGAATGGAAACGAACGATGAGACAGCTGATGATCCGCACGGGAGAAATGCTCCGTGACCGGAGATTTCTTAAAAAAGCGCTGATGATCGCATGCCCTGTGGCACTGCAGGGTATGCTTAATACAGTAGTAAATATGGTAGATACTCTGATGATCGGAGGCCTTGGCTCCAGCGCCATTGCCGCCGTGGGACTTGCAAATAAGTATTTTTTTGTATTTTCACTGCTGGTATTCGGCATTGTCAGCGGAGCCGGTATTTTAGCGGCCCAGTACTGGGGTAATGGAGATGTAAAGAGCATACGGAAAGTATTGGGCTTATCCATTCTCCTGGCCGCAGCCGGAGCACTTGTATTTGTGCTCCCGGGATTGATCTGGCCCCATCAGGTGATGCGGATCTTTACAACCAGTGAGAGCAGCATTGAACTGGGCATAAAATATCTTCGGATCGCCGTGCTCACATACCCTTTTATTGCCATGACAAATGTGTACGTCGCCATGCTGCGGGCTGTAAATAAGGTTGTATATCCTGTGGTATGCAGCTGTATTGCAATTGCTATCAATGTTGTTTTAAACTATGTGCTGATCTTTGGAAAATTCGGTGCTCCGCAGATGGGCGTGGCAGGCGCTGCCTGCGCGACTTTGATCGCCCGGTGCATTGAGGTCAGTCTTGTGCTCCTATATGTTTACGGCAAAAAGCTTCCTCTGGCCTGCGGCTTTAAAGGCCTGTTTGGATGGAGCAGGGATTTTATCCTCCGTTTCGCAGATACATCGGCTCCGGTTATTGCAAATGAATTTATGTGGGGACTGGGGACTACACTGTACTCTCTGGCATATGGCCGTATGGGAGATGACGCAGTGGCGGCCATTACCATTGCTACCACGATCCAGGATATTTTTGTAGTGCTGTTCCAGGGCTTAAGCGCGGCTACAGCCGTCATTCTTGGAAATGAACTTGGCGCGGGAAAGATAAAGAGAGCAGAAAAATATGCCACCCAGTTTTTTATCCTGCAGTTTATCATAACTATGGCAGCTGACCTTGTGATGGTGGCAGGACGGTGGCAGATCATCGGGATTTATACCATTACCCCTCAGGTAGCCATGGATGTAAATCTTTGCCTGCTGGTATTTGCCCTCTATATGCCTGCAAAAATGTTTAACTATGTAAATGTGGTAGGTGTTTTAAGAAGCGGCGGCGACACGAAAATGTGCCTCTTTTTGGACACCAGCGGCGTGTGGATCATCGGTGTTCCGCTGGCTTTTCTGGGAGCGCTTGTATGGCATCTTCCGATTTATCTGGTATACGCTCTGGTACTTTCTGAGGAAATCTATAAAATGATTTTGGGCTATTGGCGGTACCGTCAGAAAAAATGGCTAAGAAATCTGGCTTTGGATCTGTAAAAGACTGTCATTTTGGTTGAAAACCAGCCTTCTATCTGTTATAATCCTCTTATATATTTTTCGGGGGATGAGTGACCTATGTCGGGCAGATAAGGAGGAGTTACATGAAAAAACATCCATTAGGACAAAACCCTGATTTCCGGAAGCTTTTTCAGCAGCTGAATGGACAGTACAGCGGTAAAAAGCCGGAAGACGGGCAGGGGGAGAAGGACGGGACGCCGGAGCCGGAGCGCTTTGATTCCAACGGCAACCCGGTAAAAAAGAAGAAAAAAAGACGCCGTTTTGCCAGAGGGGGAAAGGTGGCAGCTGCGGCTGTTATACTGATCCTTCTGGGTACGAACAGCTACTATATTCTGGATGAAGAAAATTATGCAGTTGTCAGTACGCTGGGAAGTGCCCAGGCAGTATCTCAGGCAGGGCTTCATTTTAAAATCCCATTTATCCAGAATGTTCGCCGGGTATCCAAGGGCATTAAGGGAATGCCGATTGGCTATGACCCTGAGACCGGAACGAGTGATGAATCTGAATCTATCATGATCACCAAGGATTTTAACTTTGTAAACACGGATTTCTATTTGGAATATATGGTAAATGACCCGGTCAAATATCTCTACGCATCCTCAGAGCCTGTTGCCACCTTAAAAATGCTGGCCCAGTCCTATATCCGCGATACGGTGGGAACCCACAATGTAGACGATGTAATTACCACAGGAAAATCTGAAATCCAATCAGAAATCAAGGAAAAACTTACAAACCGTATGATGGAAGAGGATATCGGTCTTGCAGTGGTAAATATTACCATTCAGGACGCCTTTCCTCCTACCACAGAGGTACTGAATGCCTTTAAAAACGTGGAAAATGCCAAGCAGGGAAAGGAAACTGCCATCAATAATGCCAATAAGGACCGAAATGAAAAAATTCCTCAGGCAGAAGCTCAGTGCGACCAGATTATAAAGGATGCAGAGGCAGAACGGGAAGCCCGTATCAATGAGGCCCAGGGCCAGGTGTCGCGATTTGAACAGATGTATGCGGAATATACCAAATATCCTCTGATCACAAGACAGCGTATGTTTTATGAGACTATGGAAGAGGTTCTGCCTCATATGAAGCTTTATATTGTAGATGAAAGCGGGACTCAGAAGCTGCTGCCCCTGGATCGTTTTGCAGAAGCCATGGAACAGCAGGCAGCCTCCGGCCAGCCATCCGGAGAGATCACCATAGAGGAGGCGCAGGAATGAAAAAAGTCGGTATCATAGCAGGTTTTGCTGCGGCTGCTGCTGCGGTTTTACTGGGAGCGTCCTTAGTGGTGACCTATCCCAACGAGTATAAGCTGATCCGCCAGTTCGGCGAGATCGTCCGGGTAGTGGAAACTCCGGGAGTGAGCTTAAAGGTGCCTTTTCTTCAGACAGGGACTTCCATTCCAAAGTCCCTTCAGATCTATGACATCCCCCAGTCGGATGTAATTACAAAGGATAAAAAGACCATGATCGCCGATGCTTTTGTACTGTGGAAGATCTCTGACCCGGTGCTCTTTACCAGACATTTAAACGGACAGGTAGCTCAGGCCCAGTCCCGTATTGCGGCTTCTGTTTTTTCCACCATGAAATCTGTCATTTCCAACATGGATCAGGCCGAGATCATTGAAAACAGAGACGGAAAGCTGGCTCTTGATATCAGCAGCGGAATTGGAGATTCTCTGGACGGCTATGGCATTCAGGTAATGGCGGTAGAAACCAAGTCTTTAGATATGCCGGATGACAATAAGCAGTCTGTTTACGACCGTATGATCTCTGAGCGGAACAACATTGCCGCTTCCTATACGGCTCAGGGAAATTCCTCTGCCCAGAAGATTAAAAATGACACCACAAAAGAGGTGTCTGTGATGAAATCCAAGGCGGCCGCTGAGGCGGAACGCATCCGTGCAGAAGGAGAAGCTCAGTATATGCAGATTTTATCTAATGCCTATAATGACGCCAGCAAGGCAGATTTTTACAATTTTGTCCGCTCTCTGGATGCGGCAAAGGCGTCTCTTACGAGCGGAAATAATACGCTGATCCTTGATAAGACTTCACCCATTGCCCAGATCTTTTACGGGTACTGATTTTGAGGGCAGGATAGGAAAGAAACAGATGCAAACGAGCGGACATGGGAAACTGTGTCTGCTCTTTTTAGAAAATTCCAAAAAAACCTTGTATTACAGCTCATTTCATATTATACTTGTTTGGAATGAAAATTGCTTAATTACAGGAGTTTTTCCATGAGAGTTATCGCAGGCAGTGCCAGAAGGCTGCTTTTAAAAACAATAGAAGGTCTGGACACACGTCCAACTACAGACCGGATCAAAGAGACACTTTTTAATATGCTCCAGCCCCAGATTCCCGGATGCTTTTTTCTGGATCTTTTTTCCGGAAGCGGTGCCATCGGGATTGAAGCCTTAAGCAGAGGAGCCAGAAAGGCAGTCTTTATTGAAAATAATCCAAAAGCGGTGGAGTGTATCCGCGAAAATCTGAGCCGTACCCACCTGGAAGAGGGGGCTCTTGTTTTGGAATCTGACGTAATTGCAGGACTTAAGCGGCTGGAAGGAAGAAATTATCGTTTTGACCTGATTTTTATGGATCCGCCCTATGGAATGGAACTTGAAAAACGGGTTCTGGAGTATCTTTCGAGTTCACCGATGGTAACAGAGGATACACAGATCATAATAGAAGCGTCCAAAGAAACGGATTTTGGCTGGTTAGAGGAAGCTGGTTACCATATGACAAAAGAAAAAATATACAAGACCAACAAGCATATCTTTGCTGGCAAGGGAGAATAAATGAAAATTGCAGTATATCCAGGCAGCTTCGATCCGGTCACTCTGGGTCATTTGGATATTATTAAGCGTACCGCATCCATGTTTGATAAGGTAATTATCGGAGTATTAAATAATCGGGCAAAATCGCCCCTGTTTACGGCCAGAGAGCGGGTAGAGTTGTTAGAGGAAGTGACAGGAGATATTCCCAATGTGGAAGTTCAGGCGTTCCATGGCCTTCTGATCGACTTTGTCCGCCAAAATGATGCCAAGGTGATCGTAAGAGGTCTTCGCGCCATCACGGATTTTGAATATGAGCTTCAGATGGCCCAGACAAACAGGGTCATTGCCCCTGAGATCGATACCATATTTTTGACGACCAACCTGAAATACTCCTATTTAAGTTCCAGCATTGTGAAGGAAATCGCGGAGTATGACGGTGATATCAGCGGCTTTCTCCATCCGGCCACAGCCAGACGAGTAAGAGAAAAGCTGGAAGAGATAAAAAAAGTACAGGGATGAAGGAGATCGTAATATGAGCAGAATTGAACAGTTGATAAGCGAGATTGAAGAATATATTGACAGCTGCAAGTCTCAGGCGCTGTCCAAAAGCAAGATCATTGTGAACAAAGAGGAGATGGAGGAGCTTTTGGTAGAGCTTCGTATGCGGATCCCGGATGAAATCACAAAGTATCAGAAGATCATCAGTCAGCAGCAGACCATCTTAAATGACGCCAGATCCCAGTCCGACGCCATGCTTTCTGAGGCAAAGGCTCAGGCAGACGCCATGATCGCCCAGGCGACAGAGCAGGCAAATTCCATGGTAAGCCAGGCTTCAGAGGAGGCAAACTCCATGGTAGCTCAGGCTAATGAGCAGACGACAGAGATGATCAATGAGCATGAGATCATGCAGCGGGCCTACAGCCATGCGGAGGAGGTTATTTCACAGGCCAATATCCAGGCTCAGGCAATCGTAGATGCCGCAGTGAATGACGCCAATAATATCCGACAGGGCTCCATTCAGTATACGGATGATATGCTCCGCAGCCTGCAGACCATTCTTAACCACACCATGGACAACGCAAAGGGGCGTTTTGACGCATTTATGAGTTCCATGCAGTCCAGCTATGATATTGTTTCTGCCAACCGCAATGAGCTGTCCGGAGGGATTGTGAAAGAGGAGAATGCAGAGGCTGCGGCCGCTGTGGAGAATCAGGAAACACAGGCTGATTAAATACCGATCTGCAGGCTTTGATTTATGAAAAAGCACAGAGCAAAGGCCGCGCAGGAAAGGACGCTGTGGAAAAACTTCCACAGAATATAGTGCCGGATAGACAGTCCGGCACTTTTTAGTACACTTTTTGTCTGAAAGATTCCGGAAATCCCACCAAAAGCTCCGGCTGCTGTGATAAGAAGGGCTCCAGCAAAGCCGGGAACAGAGCCTGAGATCGCCTGGATGCCTGTAGTGATTTCTACCGCGCCTAAGAGGGCGCATCTTAGCGTAAGAGGGAGAAGGGAATCTGGAAGTGCACTCAGATACAAAGCCAAAATGGAAAAAATCATAATATAAAGGCCGATTTTCTCCATGGTTTCCAGACAGTCCATTAAGTGGGCGTCAAAGGAAACGCGTGTATGCTCCGATTTATAGTTATCCTGTCTGCAAAGAGACGCTTCCTGATTCAGATGATAACATTTTTTTGCCAGAAAAGAAACCGGAAGTATGGGCAGATACAAAGCGGTGAGAAAGATCCAGGGCGGACAGGCATTTGAAGAAGAAAAAAGGGATGCGGCCTGAACGCAGATATAACCCAGGATAAACATGGGGCTGGGGTGGTTGCTGACGGCAAGAAGCGTTCTGGCTTCATTAAGTTCAATCCGTCCTTCTTCCAGGAAACGGCTGTCCATCCGTGCTCCCATGGGGTATCCGCATAGAAGGCCCGTGATAAAGACAAAGCTTCCCGGCTGGGACAGGCCCATAAAACGGGATAAAAAAGGGAAAAGGGGCTTTGTGAGCAGGGGAACGCCGTTTAGGGCCACGATCATGCCGGAGCAGATCATAAAGGGCAGAAGGGTGGGAAGAACCACATCCGCCCAGAGAAGAAGCCCATTTCTGGCTCCTGTGAGGGCCAGAGCCGGGCAGGCAAGAAGAAGGATGAGGCAGAAGACTGCCCCCAAACCGCCGAGGGAGTGTTTCATGAAGAACCTTAGAGGGTGGGAGTTTTGTATCAGTATATGGAAGAAGTACAGTAATATAACCAATATGGAAAAACATTGAAAGGTCAAAAAGATGACAGATGTGAAAATGCTCCCAAAAGACTTTCTTGCCGGGATGAAAGAACTTTTGGGAAAGGAATACGACCAGTATATAAAAAGCTATGAGGAAGAATGGAAACCGGGACTGAGAGTGAACACGCTTAAGCTTTCTCCTGAGGAATTTTTAGAATTTTCTCCCTGGAAACTTTCTCCAGTCCCTTGGACGAAAAATGGGTTTTATTATGACAGCCAGGATCGGCCATCCAGACATCCTGCCTATTTTGCAGGGCTGTACTACCTTCAGGAACCCAGCGCCATGACGCCGGCGGCCATGCTTCCAGTGGAGCCGGGAGATAAGGTATTGGATGTATGTGCGGCTCCGGGAGGAAAGAGTACGGAGCTGGCGGCAAAGCTTAAGGGAGAGGGCCTTCTGGTATCAAATGATATCAGCTATTCCAGGGCAAGAGCCCTGCTTAAAAATCTGGAATTAACAGGAGCTGCCAATATTGCAGTGGTCAGCGAGGACCCGGAAAAGCTGGCAGAGGTCTGGCCGGAATTTTTTGATAAAATTTTAGTAGATGCTCCCTGTTCCGGCGAGGGGATGTTCCGGCGGGATGATGACATGGTAAAAGACTGGACCAGCAGAGGTCCTGAATATTACAGCCCCATCCAGCGCCGGATCTTAGAGCAGGCCGTGGCTATGCTGAAACCGGGCGGTATGCTTCTTTACTCTACCTGCACCTTTTCAAGGCTGGAGGATGAGGATAATGTAAACTTTCTTTTAGAATCGCACCCGGAAATGGAGCTGGTGCCTTTCAATCTTGCCTCTGTACCCGGATCCGCAGACGGCATAGGACTGAACGGCTGTATGCGCCTTTTTCCCCACCGGATGAAGGGGGAAGGCCATTTTCTGGCGCTTTTAAGAAAAAAGAGTGAAGGATCAAAAAAGATACCAACCCCGGTCGGTCATCCTGCCAAACCAGGAGAACGTCATCCCAACAGAGCCGAAAGCAGAAAGATCCAGGGCAAAAAGTCTTCGGCTTCTGAGGATACAGGCCTTCGGGAGCTGGAAGCATTTTTACGTTCATGCAGGATTTCCTGGGAAAAGGAACGTATGTTCATCCATCAGGAACATGTATACTATCTGCCCTGCGGACTGGAAACGGGCTTGCCTTTACGTTTTCTGCGCACCGGCCTGCTGATCGGAGAACTGAAGAAGGGCCGTTTTGAGCCCTCACAGGCACTGGCAATGGCGCTGCGCATAGAGGAATATCCAGTGGTTTTAAATCTTTCTGAGGAAGATGAGCGTGTGGCGCGCTACCTGAAAGGGGAAACGATCAGCCTGCTGCCGGAGGAAGGCCCCATAAAAGGCTGGTGCCTGGTGGCCTATAGAGGTTTCCCACTAGGCTGGGCCAAGGGAAACAATATGACACTGAAAAATAAATACTATCCCGGCTGGCGTTTACAGTAACTGTGAAGCTGCCAGCGGCGGATAAGAAAAACAGGAGTAAAATCCATATGGCAGAGAAGAAAAAACAGAATACCGGACAGATGCGTCTGGATAAATTTCTCACAGAAATGGGAAAGGGAAGCCGCAGCCAGGTAAAGGAGTTTGCGAGAAAGGGCCGGATCCAGGTCAATGGACAGACCGTAAAGGCAGCAGATATAAAGGTAAATCCGGAAAAGGATGAGATTTTCCTTGACGGTGTGCCGGTAAGCTATGCCCGGATGGAGTATTTTATGTTAAATAAGCCTCAGGGGACCGTATCTGCCACAGAGGATGTCCGTTATCCTACTGTAGTAAGCCTGATCGGGGATGCCCTCAGGGGAGATCTCTTTCCGGTTGGACGGTTGGATCTGGATACAGAAGGCCTGCTCTTGATTACCAATGACGGAGCATTGGCCCATGGACTGCTTTCCCCGAAAAAACATGTGGATAAGGTCTATCTGGCTTATATCGAGGGAACTCTCCCTAAAGATGCCGCAGAACAGATGAAGAATGGCGTGATTTTAGAGGATGGAGTAAAGACCCGACCGGCAGAGCTTATCTGTTTAAGCAGAGAAGAGGGGGAACAGCGTTTGGGACGTGCGCCGGAGACAGCCTTTGCAGAAGCGGCTCCTGTGACCCTGACCATCCATGAGGGGAAATTCCATCAGGTAAAGCGGATGTTTGAAGCTCTGGGCTGCAGGGTCGTATTTTTAAAGCGGCTGTCCATGGGAACGCTTTGTCTGGATCCGGCGCTTTTGCCGGGAGAATACAGGCCGCTTACCCAAAAGGAACTGGCCGGTCTGAAAGGAGAAATATCAGAAATATGATACTGGATCACATAAAAGCAGTCATTTTCGACCTGGATGGAACACTGGTAGACTCCATGTGGATGTGGGAGGATATTGACATCGAATATCTGGGACGGTACGGCCTGTCCTGCCCGGAGGATCTGCAGAAAGCCATTGAAGGCATGAGCTTTACAGAGACGGCTGTTTATTTTAAGGAGCGCTTCGGACTTCCTGACTCTATAGAAGAAATCAAGGAAGCCTGGATTGCCATGTCTCTGGAAAAATATGAAAAGGAAGTTCCTCTAAAACCGGGAGCACGGGAATTTCTGGAGGAGCTTGCAGCCAGAGGGATTCCCGCAGGCATTGCCACCAGCAACGGCAGAGAAATGGTATCCGCTGTATTAAAATCCCTTGATATGGAAAAATATTTCCGTGAGGTGGTAACGGCCTGTGAGGTACCCTTTGGAAAACCGGCTCCAGATATCTATCTGGAGGTAGCGAAACGGCTGGGAGCAAAGCAGGAGGACTGTCTGGTGTTTGAGGATGTTCCGGCTGGAATCATGGCTGGAAAGAGAGCCGGGATGACGGTGTACGCAGTGGAAGATACATTTTCCAAAGCCATGCGGAAAGAAAAGGAAGCTCTGGCAGACGGCTTTATCTGTGATTTTAGAGAGCTTTTATAAGGAGCAGAGCGTATGATACATGATTATTTGCCGGTTACCCGGCAGGATATGGAAACAAGAGGCTGGGATCAGTGTGATTTTGTCTATGTGACAGGTGACGCCTATGTAGATCACCCTTCCTTTGGAACCGCCATTATTTCAAGGCTTTTGGAGGCCCACGGCTACCGTGTGGGGATCATTTCCCAGCCGGACTGGAAAACAAAGGAAAGTATACAGACATTCGGACGCCCCAGGCTGGGCTTTTTAGTTTCTGCGGGAAATATGGACTCCATGGTGAACCATTATTCCGTATCGAAAAAGCGCCGGAAAGAGGATGCCTATACTCCGGGAGGCGTCATGGGAAAACGGCCGGATTATGCGGTTGTGGTTTACTGCAACCTGATCCGCTCCGTCTACAAGGATGTTCCTATTATCGCCGGAGGCATTGAAGCCAGCCTGCGCCGTCTGGCCCACTATGACTACTGGTCCAACCGGTTAAAGCGCTCGATCCTTTTAGACGCCCAGGCGGATCTTATTTCCTATGGAATGGGAGAGCACTCCATCATAGAGATAGCAGATGCCTTAGACAGCGGTCTGAATGTGAAGGATATTACCTTTATTGACGGTACGGTTTATAAGACAAAGCAGCTGGAAAATGTCTATGACTACAAGCTTCTGCCGGATTATGAGGAGCTTGTCCGTGATAAAAAAAGGTATGCGGAAAGCTTTTTTATCCAGTACAGCAATACAGATCCATTTTCTGGAAAACGTCTGGTGGAGCCCTATGACGGGAAACTTTTTGTGGTGCAGAATCCGCCTTCAAAGCCCCTTACGAAGCAGGAGATGGATGACGTCTATGCTCTGCCGTATATGAGAAGCTATCACCCCTCTTATGAGGCTCTTGGCGGTGTTCCGGCTATCCGTGAGATCAAGTTCAGCCTCATCAGCAACCGGGGCTGCTTTGGCGCCTGCAGTTTCTGCGCCCTTACCTTCCATCAGGGACGGATCATTCAGGCCAGAAGCCATGAATCCTTAGTGGAAGAGGCAAAGCGTTTGACAGAAGAGCCTGATTTTAAGGGCTATATCCATGATGTAGGCGGGCCTACGGCTAATTTCCGTTTCCCGGCCTGTGAAAAGCAGCTTACGAAGGGAGCCTGTCCCTCAAAGCAGTGCCTGTTTCCTGAGCCATGTAAAAATCTGAAAGCAGATCATTCCGATTATGTGGCCCTTTTGAGGAAGCTGCGGGCTATTCCGAAGGTGAAAAAGGTATTTATCCGTTCCGGGATCCGTTTTGACTACCTGCTAGCGGACACCAGCAGAAAATTTTTAAAGGAGCTGTGCGAATACCACGTAAGCGGACAGTTAAAAGTAGCTCCGGAGCACGTTTCTGATGCTGTGTTAAACCGTATGGGAAAGCCGAAAAATGCGGTCTACCGCAGGTTTGTCAAGGAATATAAGGAGATGAATGAGCGTCTGGGAAAGGATCAGTATCTGGTTCCCTATCTGATGTCCTCCCACCCCGGTTCTACCATGAAGGAAGCGGTGGAGCTGGCAGAATATCTGCGGGATCTGGGCTATATGCCGGAGCAGGTACAGGACTTTTACCCCACGCCCTCTACTATTTCCACCTGTATGTACTATACCGGCTATGACTGCCGTACCATGGAAAAAGTCTATGTGCCGGTCAATCCACATGAAAAAGCCATGCAGAGGGCGCTGATCCAGTACCGCGACCCGAAAAACTACGATCTTGTGACAGAGGCGCTGCGGATTGCCGGAAGGACGGATCTGATCGGCTATGATAAGAAGTGTCTGGTGCGTCCGGGTGGAACGAAGGACTACAGGAGCAAAAACAGTTCCGGCGGATCAAAGGGAGGAAAGGGAACAAACAGCCGGCCTGTCCAGAAAACAGACAAAGGCCAGCCGTCAGGAAAGAAGAAAGCCATTCGCAATATCCATAAAAAGAAGGGAAGGTAGGGCTTATTATGATGATTGCTGTAGTGACAGGAGCTACCTCAGGAATGGGGAGAGAATGCGCCATTCAACTGTGGGAGCAGTTTAAAGGCCTGGATGAGATTTGGGCCATAGGACGCAGAAAGGAGCGTCTGGAGCAGTTAAAGGATTTCATCGGTATTCCTGTACGCACCTTTGATCTGGATCTTACAGAAGAAAAAGACCTTGAACGATTAAAGGCAGCTCTTACGCAGGCCGGGCTTCAGGTAAAATTTCTTGTAAATGCCGCCGGTTTTGGAAAGATTGGCGGTGTAAGGGAACTTTCTGTATCAGACCAGACAGGAATGGCAGAGCTTAATTGCACGGCCCTTACGGCAGTTACGTCTATGGTTCTTCCCTTTATGCCAAATAACAGCCGGATCCTCCAGTTTGCCTCCAGCGCCGCCTTTCTGCCACAGCCGGGCTTTGCGGTCTATGCGGCGACAAAAGCCTACGTACTAAGCTATAGCAGAGCCTTAAACCGGGAATTAAAAGATCGGGGGATTTCTGTAACAGCCATCTGCCCCGGACCTGTGAAAACGGAATTTTTTGATATTGCCCAGACAACAGGTGAAATCCCCCTTTATAAGCAGTTTGTGATGGCAAAGCCGGACCGGGTGGTAAAAAAAGCCATCCGGGATAGTGTATCCAGACGTGAGCTTTCTGTTTATGGCTGGACCATGAAGGCTTTCTATCTGCTTACAAAGCTATTGCCCCACCGCCTGATCCTGGATGTAATGGAACGGATCGAATACGCGCCAAAGGGCAGCCGGTGGGAATCCTAAATCAGGATATAAGGAGAAAAAGACCATGCAGGAATTGAAGGTCACGGCAAATGAGGCCGGACAGCGGTTAGACAAGCTTTTAACCAAATATCTGAATCAGGCAGGAAAAGGCTTTTTATATAAAATGATGCGTAAAAAAAACATTACGCTGAACGGAAAGAAGTGTGAGGGAGCCGAGAGACTGGAGGAAGGAGATGTGATCCGCCTGTTTCTGGCGGATGAGACGATTGCTAAATTTTCCCAGATCACAGCCGATCTATCCTTCGCCCCGTCTGCATCAAAAGTCCCTCAGGCTTTAAAAACCCCGCAGACGTTGAACGGTCGGCCGCTATCAGAAAGCAGCACGGTCTGCTGCAAAAAGACGGGAAAGGAAAACAGCGCCCAGGCAGTAAAGCTGGATATCATCTATGAGGACAGTCATATTTTGATCGTCAACAAGCCCTCCGGCATGCTTTCTCAGAAAGCAAAAGAGAGTGATATTTCCCTAAATGAACATATCTTAAACTACCTCATCCAGTCCGGCCATCTGCCGTTTGAGCAGCTGCGTACCTTTAAGCCCTCTATCTGCAACCGTCTGGACCGGAATACCAGCGGACTTGTGGCGGCAGGCGTATCACTGGCAGGACTCCAGGGGATGAACCGCATATTCAAAGACAGGAGCATCCACAAATATTATCAGTGCCTGGTTAAAGGAGAGGTGAAAGAAAAACAGCTGATCACAGGCTTTTTAAAGAAGGATGAAGCTTCCAACAAAGTAGAGATCCATTCAAAGCAGACAGCAGACAGCGTACCCATTATGACGGAGTATGTTCCCCTTAAATCAAACGGAAAAGTGACCCTTTTGCAGGTAACGCTGATTACCGGGCGCAGCCATCAGATCCGGGCCCATTTAGCCTCCATCGGCCATCCTATTTTAGGTGATTTTAAGTATGGTGACAGAAGGGTCAATGAACGTGTGCGGTCAAACTACAAAATCACCTCCCAGATGCTTCATTCCTTCCGTCTGGTTATGCCTGAAGATCTTCCTGCGCCTCTTCATTATCTTGGCAAAAAGGAGTTTTCAGCGCCTCTTCCCGAGTCATTTTTAAGAGTTATGAAAGGCGAAGGACTGGCATAAGCAAGGCTGGAAACAGCCTCTTCCGTGCTTGACAGAATATCACCTTTGGGGTATGCTTATTTATTATAAACTCCGGTTTTTAACTGGAGATGAGAGGATAAAATACAATGGGAAAAATCATATTAACCGGCGACCGTCCTACAGGCCGCCTTCATGTTGGACATTATGTAGGCTCATTAAAACGCAGAGTGGAACTGCAGAATTCCGGTCAGTTTGATGAAATATATATTATGATCGCAGACGCTCAGGCATTGACAGACAATGCAGATAATCCGGAAAAAGTACGCCAGAATATCATCGAAGTAGCCCTTGATTACCTGGCCTGCGGTCTGGATCCTGAGAAGTCTACTCTGTTTATCCAGTCCCAGATCCCTGAGCTCTGTGAGATGACCTTCTACTATATGGATCTTGTGACGGTTTCCCGTCTCCAGAGAAATCCTACGGTAAAATCTGAGATTCAGATGCGCAACTTTGAAACAAGCATTCCGGTTGGCTTTTTCACCTATCCCATCAGCCAGGCTGCGGACATTACTGCCTTTAAGGCGACGACCGTGCCGGTAGGAGAAGACCAGGCGCCCATGATCGAGCAGACCAGAGAGATCGTCCATAAATTCAACTCCGTCTATGACGGAAGTCTGGTAGAGCCTGAGATTCTTCTTCCAGACAATAAGGCATGTCTGCGTCTGCCGGGAATCGACGGAAAGGCAAAAATGAGCAAGTCCCTTGGAAACTGCATTTACCTGTCTGATTCTGAGGAGGAGATTAAAAAGAAGATCATGTCCATGTATACCGATCCCAACCACTTAAGAGTTCAGGATCCGGGACAGGTGGAAGGGAATCCTGTATTTATCTATCTGGATGCTTTCTGTACGGACGCTCACTTTGAAAAGTATCTGCCGGAGTACAAAAATCTGGATGAGTTAAAGGCTCATTACATGAGAGGCGGACTGGGAGACGTAAAAGTTAAGAAATTTTTAAACAATGTGATCCAGGATGAGCTTCGCCCCATCCGTGAGCGCAGAAAAGAGTTTGCAAAGGATATTCCCGCTGTATACAGGATCCTGGAAGAGGGAAGCATCAAAGCTGAGAAAAAGGCAGCAGAAACACTGGCAGAGATGAAGCGCGCCATGAAGATCAATTACTTTGAGGACAAGGAACTGATCGCAGAGCAGGCAGCCAGATTTAAGAGCGAGTCAGAAGCATAAATGAAACGTGTGCCGTCAGGCGCACCACAGTCAAACAGGAGCACATCCGGCTGCAAAAAGCCTGATATGCTCCTGTTTTGTTGTTTCTTGCGGATCACATATTACATTTTGATCAAGGTGTATTCCCTGCTTCCCAGTCCGATCTTTTCCGCATGCTCTAAGCAGCTTTTCCACTCGGATTCAGGAGTGGAATTGCGGAAATGGTCATGGTGATCCACAAAATCCTTCTTTGCCATATTTCTTGCCAGCTGGCTTCCGGGCATGGGAGCAGCTGCCAGACAGGCGTCCACGCAGGCCTGGTCTAAGGCCAGAGGATCAAAGGATGCGAACATGCCGATATTTGGAAGGATCGGGATATCATTTTCACCATGGCAGTCACAGTTGGGGGATACATCCACGATCAGGGAAATATGGAAGTTTGGCCGTCCGTCGATTACAGCTTTGGTGTATTCAGCCATGCGGCAGTTGAGAAGGGCATTGGCCGCGTTGTCATTAAAGGCAATGGCGTCAAAGTTGCAGGCTCCCAGACAGCGTCCGCAGCCTACGCAGCCGTCCAGATTGACCTCCATCTTGCGGGTGTCTTCATTGAAGATAAGGCCATTGTTGGCACATTCCTTCTGGCATTTGCGGCAGCCTCTGCAAAGCTCAGGGGTAATATGGGGTTTTCCGCTGCTGTGCTGTTCGGTCTTTCCGGCTCTGGAGCCGCAGCCCATACCGATATTTTTGATAGCGCCTCCAAATCCTGTGGATTCGTGGCCTTTAAAATGGGTCAGGCTGATAAATACGTCAGCATCCATCACTGCCCGTCCGATCTTTGCAGCTTTTACATATTCGCCGCCTTCTACCGGCACATCTACATCATCGGTTCCCTTAAGGCCGTCTCCGATAATGATGGGACATCCCACGGTCAAAGGAGTAAAGCCGTTTTCCCATGCGCACTCCATATGCTCCAGGGCATTTTTTCTGCTACCCGGATACATGGTATTACAGTCTGTAAGGAAGGGCTTTCCGCCCAGCTCTTTTACTACATCAACAACGGCCCTGGCATAATTGGGACGCAGGTAGCTGATATTTCCCAGCTCTCCGAAATGCATCTTGATCGCAACAAATTTTCCATCCAGATCCAGGTTTTCAATCCCAGCCTTTTTGATCAGCTTTTTTAACTTGGTAGGAAGACTGTCGCCAAAGGCAATTGTGTGAAAATCTGTGAAATAAACGTTTGACGGATTCATTGGTTCACCTCGTAATCATTTGCTTTTTATGTAAGGGTTTACAGTTCCTTTTTTATTATAAAGCAAAGGGGAAGAAATGGCAATGATGGGATTTTCGCAATATTTCGATTTACATAGAAAACTTAAAGCTATATAATAAAAATGTCAGAATACAGCTATGGGGTCGGCTGGGGTGGAGGAAAACTATTTATGAAAAGAAAATCAAGCGTATATTTAAAATTGCTTTTATCTTATTTGGGAATTTTAATTATCCCAATTCTTGTGGCTTTGGGAATATATGGGAGGGCATGGCAGGTCATACGAACCCAGACAGCTCGGATAAATGAAAATCTCCTGTATATGGTACAGAAAGAGATAGACAGCGAAATAAAAAACATTCACAAGATAGAAAGTCGTCTGGCTCTTGATAATATGATTCAAAATCTCTCGAAAAAGAGAGAGGGACACTTTGATCTGAAAGATCAGCAGTCATTATATTATCTTTATACGGATTTACGGATGATTGATGTAGCAGAATCATTTTTAAACCATATCTTTGTGTATTTCCCTGGAACAGAAAAAATAAGCAGCAGTCTTGGAAATATGGATATGTCTCTTTACTATAATCTTTATTATGAAGATGAATCCATGAGCCTGGATCAGTTTAGAGAGTATATGACCAGCCGCCGCTATAATGATATACTGGAGATTAAGGATTCATCTGGACAGGAATTGCTTATATTTACTATGAGCACACTCAATGCGAATACCGGAGAATCTCCAGCAACCATAGGGATCGTCGTTGATGAAAGCCAGTTTCGCCAGAAGCTTCTCTTTGGAAAATGGGATGAGCAGGTGCATATACGAATTGCGAACAGTGGAAACAAAACAATATGTCTGGATTCTAAAAGCGATATGCTTCCTGAATTGGCAGAGCAGGATTCCTACATCATTACTGGAATAGATTCAGATGAAACAGATTGGCGTTTTGAAGCGGTAGTGCCCAATGCTGTGATTGATAAAGAGGCGCATGAGATACAGATATGGTCTGTATTGGGGCTGTTTATCTGTATTATATCAGGATTTGGAATTGCAAGTTATCTGGCTAAGAAAAGTTATAATCCTTTAAAAATGCTTATGGAAAATTTTGCACGCCATGATAATTCAAAGATTATGGAGGGAGAGAACGAATATCAATGGCTGAATCGAAAGATGGAGACTTTTTTTAAAGAACATATCGATACTCAAAGATTATTAAAAAACAGTCGAAAAACATTAAAGACATATTATTTGTCACGTCTTATGATGGAACATTGTGAGAAAAATCCTCAAGAGCAGAGTGGGATTCATCTTTATTCTGAATATTTTGCTGTTGTGCTGTTTAAACCGGAACCGCAAGGCGAACTGACGGCGGAACGTATGGGTGAAGAAGCTCAAACACTGCGAAAGTTCATAATAGCAAATGTATTTGAGGAAATATCTCAGCAATATTTTGAGATAGAAATGACAGAAATGGGGGAACAGGAAGCTGCTATTGTTGGGATGAAAGAGTCATCTGACCAAAATATGGAACAACTGCAGGAATGTATTGAGAATCTGCAGCAGATTACAGAGGAATCATTCAGCTTTACTTGTATCGCTCTTATGGGTATGGCATCTGAAGGAATCGGCGGTATTCACGAATCTTATATACAGGCACAGGGAATGGAAGAATATGTCAGTCTTCTGGATACATCAATCATCCGATATGATAAAGTAAAAGATTTACGGTTTACATATGAGTATCCAGAAGAAATGGAGCAGAAAATTATCCTTGCTATGAAGGCTGGCGATGAGAAAACAGCAGGACAATGTATGATGCAGGTATTTGACCGAAATCTCTCCGGCAAAGTAAAGGCAAATACGTATCAATGTTTAATTTTTGATATGATTGGCACTCTTTTAAAAGGAGCAAGTACTGGAGGATATAATCACGCTTACCAGGAAATAAGCAGTTTAGAACAGATTTCGGTAAAAACTCCGGCTGAAAGAGCCAGGGAGTGTTTTCTGGATTGTCTGGAGCAGATATGCATGAAGATTCGCCAAATTCATTCAAAGGCCAGTGATGATCATGTATTCAGCAAAAAGGTAGAAGAATATGTGACAGCTAATTTTACAGATCCGGATCTTAATATTTCCATAACAAGTCAGCATTTCAAAATGACACCCTCTTACCTTTCTTCACTCTATAAAAAACAGACAGGAAAAAGTCTTTTGGAATTTATCAACAATGTGCGTATGGATTTTGCAGAAGAATTATTAAAGAAGGGGGTCAGTGTTTCAGAGGCTGCTGAACGATCGGGATTTCGGGACAGTGCCGGATTTATTCGGGCTTTTAAGAAGAAAAAGGGTATTACGCCAGGACAATTAAAAAGAGAATTTTAGATTTTTACTATTGATTTTAGAAAATGCAAATATTCAGAAGCGATTTTGCCAATGAAATTTGCATTTTTCTCATATAAAGATAAGCAGGCGTATGATATGATCATGGCACAAAGCAAAGCAGTTGCAACAAAATATAAGGAGGAGAAGGACAATGAAAAAACGAAAAACAGCATTGTTTTTGACAGCGGCCATGACACTGGCGCTGGCCGGCTGCGGGGGAAAAGCAGAGCTGGAAGCAACAACTGCCGCTGCAGCAGGAACAGAAAGCGCTCAGAAAGCAGATGGGGGCGGGGAGTTTTCTTATCCTATGACGGCAGGAGATGCTCTCACTTACTGGTGTGAACTTCAGGGTACAGTAAGTCCCAATTATTCCAATCTGGGAGAAACACCTTTTGCAAAAACATGGATGAAAGAAACCGGGGTTGACATTGAGTTTATGCATCCTCCTACGGGACAGGTAAAAGAACAGTTTAGTTTAATACTTGCAGATGGCAACCTTCCGGATATGATGGAGTATACCTGGATCAAGGATTATCCAGGCGGCCCGGAAAAAGCAATTAAAGATGGGGTTATCATTCCTTTAAATGATGTATTTGAGCAGTATTGTCCTAATATTACTGCTTACTTAAAAGAACATCCGGAAGTAGACAAAATGATTAAAACAGATGATGGTCATTATTATGTATTTCCGTTTATCCGGGGTGATGAAAAACTCTGCAATACGATTGGCCTGATGCTGCGTCAGGACTGGTTGGAAGAACTGAATCTGGAAGTGCCGGAGACCATTGACGAGTGGCATACTGTTTTAACTGCATTTAAAAATGAAAAGGGTGTAGCGGCCCCGTATTGTCCGGAGTGGACAAGGGAAGATTTTAAAGATAATGATCCTTTTGCCTACGCTTTTAATACCTGCCGCAGCTTTTATCTGGGTGATGATGGGAAAGTGAAATTCGGTGCAGTAGAGGAAAATTATAAGAAATATCTGGAACTTATGAATCAGTGGTATGCAGAAGGACTCATTGATCCGGATATGGCCACTTTGAAATTTGATCAGGTCAGCGCCAAGATGACTAATGGCTCCGCAGGTGCTTCGATCGGATTTGCAGGAAGCCGCATGGGAGCATGGATAACAGCAGCCCAGGCTAATGATCCCAATTATATGTTAGTAGCGGCACCATATCCAACGCTTGAAAAGGGAGCAAAGCCGGAATTTGGTCAGATGGATAATCAGTATCCAGGAACAGCCAGCGTAGCAATCACCACTTCCTGCAAAGATGTTGAGAGAGCTGCAAGACTTCTGGATTATGCTTATGGAGAAGAAGGACATATGCTCTTTAACTTTGGTGTAGAGGGAGAATCCTATGAGATGAAAGATGATTATCCTACCTATACGGATTGGGTAATGAAAAATCCAGATGGATGGCCAGTATCTCAGGCAATGTCAGCATATATCCGTGGAAATTACAACGGACCTTTTGTTCAGGATATGCGTTATCTGGAACAGTATTATACCATTGACCAGCAGAAGGAAACACCAGATGTATGGGGAGATACAAATGCTAAAGCTCATAAAATGCCTCCGGTTACTCCTACCTCGGAAGAAAGTAAAGAATATTCCATTATCATGAATGAAATCAATACATATCGCGATGAAATGGTATTAAAGTTTATCTTCGGTACAGAAAGTCTGGACAATTTTGATACTTATGTAAAGAATATTGAAAGCATGGGACTGGATCGTGCACTTGAGATTCAGAATGCGGCATTAGAACGTTATAATGCCCGTTAAAGGCTGAAGAAAGGATGCTGCGACAATTTGCAGCATCCTTTTTTAATCCTGAAAAACAGAATGGAGGATAAAATGAAACAGTCATCGTTTTTTTACAGAGTAAAGAAGGATTGGATGAGGAACCGGTCACTGTATCTGATGATTATTCCTGTGTTGATTTTTTTTATTCTGTTTCATTACAAGCCCATGTACGGGGCAATTATCGCATTTAAAGATTATACACCCGCTTTGGGAATTGCAGAGAGCCCCTGGGTAGGCTGGGACAATTTTACACGTTTTTTCAGCAGTGTATATTTTGGACGTCTGATCCGCAATACAATCCTGTTAAGCTTTTACAGCCTGCTTTTTGGATTCCCAGCCCCAATTATACTGGCTCTCTTATTGAATGAAGTTAAAAACAAAAAATTCAAGGGATTGACACAGACCGTTACATATCTTCCTCATTTCATTTCTATGATTGTTGTAACAGGAATGTTGGTTGACTTCAGTATGACAAGCGGCCTTTTCAACGATATTATTGAACTGTTTGGCGGTGAACGCTCTCCGCTTTTACAGAACCCTGATCTGTATCGTACAATCTATGTCGCTTCTGGCATTTGGCAGGAAATTGGCTGGGGATCCATTATTTATCTTTCAGCATTATCGGGAGTAGACAGCCAGCTTTATGAAGCAGCTCAGATTGATGGAGCCGGGAAATGGAAGCAGTTAATTCATGTTACCCTTCCTGGAATTGCCCCTACGATTATCATAATGTTTATCCTGAAAATGGGAACCCTGATGAATATGGGATATGAAAAAACAATCCTTCTGTATAATCCGGCAACCTATGAAACCGCGGATATTATTTCTTCGTATATTTATCGAATCGGTCTTTTGGAGCAGGATTGGAGTTATTCAACCGCAATCGGTCTGTTTAACTCAGTGATCAATTTGGGATTGCTGCTGATCACGAATAAAATTGCACGCAAGTGCGGTGAGACAAGTCTGTGGTAGGAGGAGATAGTGTGAAAGAAAGTAGAGGAAAGCCATAGATTGGCGCACTTGAATAAGCTGTCTAAAGCAGGCAACTTTTTGAAGTGTTATAGAGTTAGGAAATTAGTTCAAGAAGCTAATGGTTCATCAGGAGGAAGTAACCCTTCTCGTTGCAATAGTTTCTTGGCTTGTTTGATAGCCTTCGCCTTTTGTTTTTCAACAAGAGCTACAGGCATGTCGATTTTGTAAAGATCGCTCGGATTCCACTGCTCACCAGTAGACAGCATCTGGTAGATGGCGGTAAGAATCATACGGGCAATAGCGATAATGGCTCTTTTCTTGCCACGACGTTTAACAAGAGATTCATATTTCTTTTTGTAGTAAGGAGATTTGTCAGATTTTACGGCTGCATGAGCACACTGTACTAATGCAGGTTTGAGGTAGACTCCGGCACGTGTAATCCGGACAGATTTCTTCTTACCAGCAGATTCATTGCTGCCAGGTGTTAAACCAGCCCAGCAACATAAACGTCTGGAACTTGAGAACTGAGACATATCAGTGCCAATTTCGGAGATGATAGTGATTGCACTATCACGTTTGACACCCGGAATGGTACAGAGGAACTGGACAGCATTTTCAAAATCAGTGTTAGAAGAAATCATATTTTCTATCATTTTATCAACATCATTGATTTCGGCTGTGATATAATCCATATGTGCGCGGACAAGGCGCATACGGTATTTTTGGGCAT